>CEQA01010855.1_pt1 | contig 45420 bp, 60 predicted proteins | sample 530501 | NCBI WGS metagenome assembly CEQA01 (sample SAMEA2620227, study PRJEB7988) | marine metagenome | isolation source: saline water (ENVO:00002010), including
GAGCGAGCCTGTAGACCCTTCCCGCTGCCCGCTCTGTGGCCAGCCCAACCAGTGCGCCGAGTGCGACACTCGCGCGGACCAGCCATGCTGGTGCATGACCGCAACCATTCCCCAGGACGCGCTCGACGGCATTCCCGCCGCCGCCAGAAACCAGGCCTGCATCTGTCCCCGCTGCGCCCGCAGTGAATCCGCAGAAAAACCCTGATGCGCCTTGATCGTTACCTCGGCAGCCGCGCGCAGCTCAGCCGACAGGACGTCCGCCGTCTGGTGAGCGACGGCCGCGCACGGATAAACGGCGAAATCACCCGGGCTATGGACCGGGAGGTGCGCATATTCGACTGCGTGGAGCTTGATGGGCAGGTCCTGCAGCCAGGCAAGGCCGCCCGCTACCTGATGCTGCACAAACCGGCCGGCTGCGTCAGCGCCACTCGCGATGCCGCGCACCGTACCGTGCTCGACCTGATCGATGAGCCAAACAAGGATGACCTGCACATCGCAGGCCGCCTCGACTTCAACACCACCGGCCTGATGCTGCTGACCAACGACGGTCAATGGTCACGCCGTCTGACCCAGCCGACTAGCCTGCAGGGCAAGGTCTACTTGGTCGAAACCGAAGACGAGATCGATCCTGGCTGCATCGAGGCCTTCGCCCAGGGTCTGTACTTTCGCTTTGAAGATCTCACCACCCTACCGGCCGAACTGGTACTGCTCGGCCCACGCCGCGCCCGCCTGACCCTGCATGAAGGCCGTTACCATCAGGTCAAGCGAATGTTCGGGCGCTTCAACAACCGGGTCACCGCCCTACACCGCGAAAGCATGGGCCCGCTGCGGCTGGACGCAAGCCTGACACCCGGCTGCTACCGAGCATTGACGGGCGATGAGATCGCACAAGTCTGACCGCCCAAAGCCGCCCACCAGAAAAACCTGCTGCCGCGCTTCATTTCACCCGAGCCTTCTGGTAAAAAGGCACCCCTGAGCGGGCGTCGTATAATGGCATTACCTGAGCTTCCCAAGCTCATGACGAGGGTTCGATTCCCTTCGCCCGCTCCAGATTCTACGGGGCCTCTATCGAGGCCACTTTTTATTTGGTGACAGTAACGGCGACAGTTACCGCCTCGCCGAGCCGCTGCGAACTGTCACCAGCAGCACGCTTCCCAACCATTTCCAGCGTCTAGGGTCTATGCAGAACATGCATTTTGAGGCTGCGGAACAACCATGTGTGGACGCATCACGCAGTACCGATACCCGATTGAATACCTTGAAGCGCTCGGGCAGATGACGATCGATGGAGTAGATCCGACTCCGATCGGGCGGTACAACGTGCCGCCACAATCGCGGGTGCAGTTGCTGCACCGGGACCAAGATGGGTTGCGCATGGACGGGGTGCGCTGGGGATACGCCCCGTTCTGGGCGCAGGGGAAACGGCCGCCAGCGATCAATGCCAGGGTCGAGACAGCCGCGACGAGCAAGTTCTTCCGCGACATATGGAAAACCGGCCGGGCTATCGTGCCCGCAGACGGCTGGTTCGAATGGAAAAAGGACGAGGCCAAGCCGAAGCTCAAGCAGCCCTATTTGATCAAGCTGGCCTCTGGCGAACCGTGCTTCTTTGCTGCGATCGGGCAATTCCAGCGCGGCGGCGTGGCTGAGCCACGGGATGAGGACGGGTTCGTGATCATCACAGCAAGCAGCGGCGCGGGCATGCTCGACATCCACGACCGCCGCCCGCTTGTGCTGTCCCCGGAATGCGCAGCGCATTGGCTGGACCCGGAGCTATCCCCAGAGGAGGCCGAGGAGCTCGCACTGGAGCACGGCCTTGGCGTCGATGAGTTCACCTGGTACCCGGTGCCGGCGGCCGTAGGCAATGTGCGAAACGAGGGAGCACACCTCATCGAGCGAATCAGCGACCCGGTGCTGTAGCCATGTATGTATATGTCCGGCTGATGCGCGATCATGGCCGACCGATAGAACCGCGCAAGCGCCGAAGCACCCCGCCGATCTACGGGGATGTGCGCATCGAGACCAGCCGAAGCGAGGATCTCGGGCGCCAGTCAGAGATCGCTCGGCTTGTGCAGAGCAACCCTCTGGAATCAAGCCTGATACCACAACTGCTGGACGTAGCTCTCCATGGCATGAGCACCAACGGGTTCGTGCTGACTGGGTACGAAATCATCGACGGGGTTGCCTACGCGCAGTCCTGGTGGTGCCTGGCCGAGGATGGATCAGCGGACACCTAGAATCTGACGGGCCCATTCCTGCAGATAGGACAGCTTCGCCTGGTCATCGATCATTGACCGCCGGATATCCCAAACAGCGCGTCCAGCTGCTGCACTGAGTTCGAGGCTGGCTGCATCGCCCACGCTGCCGGAGCCGGTGGTGGCGGACACGATGGCGTCATTACGGGCAAGGGTGACTTCGATCCGCAGGCTGCGACGCTCATCGTCAGCAGAGCTATACAGACGCTCGAGGCGATCGTTTTCGGTGAGTGCATGGGTGAGTTTCTCAGTTGATTGTTGGTCCGCCTTGGCCAGGCGCCTTTCGAGATCAATCCGTTCGGCCTGCTGCTTGAGGATCACCGCGGCATTGGCCTCGGCCACTTGACGTAGAAACACCTGGTGCTCGACATCCTTGGCGGCCAGCTGCCTGCCGTAGGCGTTGCCCTGCCACTGCCACGCAGCGCCGAAGGACAGCGCGCACAGCACGAGGACGGCCACACCCGCGGCAGCCAGCTTGTACTGCTTGAGCACGCCCATCATGCCAACACCTCCTGCCCCGCACGCCAGAGCGCCAGGCGCTGCGACTGGCCGTGAGTACCGCCGTTGATGCGGCGGGTGATGTCTTCAAACCGGCCTGCGTCGGCCAGTTCGTTCAGCCCGTTGCTCGACCAGAACCATGCTGCTGACATGGCAGCCCACTCGGGTTGCTCGAGCAACTCGGGTTTCGCCACCAGGTCTGCGCAGATCGCTTCGCCGCACGCGCGATAGTTTGTCCGCCCGGTGAGCTGGATCAGGCCGCGCCCGCGGTAGCGCCAGCCGTCGCCGCAGGCGGCCGGGCCGTTACCCAGGCGATCGGCATAGACGTGATTGGCGATAGCTTCGGGCTGCCGCTCCAGCTGGCGCGACAATGCGTTCGGCTGTCCATCGGCACTGCGGAACCGGGAAGGCCAGGTCGCAGCGAGACCGGCGGCGCTGTAGTTGAGGTTCTCGACCAGGCGCCGCAGCTGGCCAGACTCATGCCCGACCTGAGCAAGGAATGCCGCGCGACGCACGGGGCTCTCGATGCGATAGCGGTTCATCGCTCGATTGAGACTAGGAACAAAAACGCCCGCGACAGGGCGGGCGTTCGGGAGGATGCGCAGCAGTTGCTGCTCTGTCAGGGGGCGCATGGTTTTCTCCAGGCAAAAAGAAGCCCGCACAAGGCGGGCCTACGCAATTCGGTGCGGCTATTCGAAATCGAGATCTTCAGGGCGCAGGCTACCCACTACATGGCCTTCCTCATCCAACAACACACCAATGTTCAAAACCGGGTGGTCGCCGAGGTGATCGAATACTCTGGTGACGGTCCCGTAAGGGAGGTATCCGAGCGGTACCTTAGCGGGGTTGGTTATCCAAACCCGAAGCCCCTTGTGTATGTCATTCAGCCGCATGTTCGCGCCCCTAGCCGGCATTGTGCCATCCAATTGTACACGGCAGACTGCGGGCTCCCATTCATCAAGGAGTGATTGCGATGCAAGGCTACGAAAATGGACACCAAGCGGCCCAGGCGCTGACTACCGCGAATCGGCGGTACAAGAAAATCGCCGAGTTTTACTTTGATGTGGCGGAGGGGTGGCGCGGCCTTGCCACTAGGAATCTTGAGACAGCAGTGGTGCTCGACGCTCCCGCCGCGAGCAGCGTAACCGGCCAGGCGCTGGGCCAATCATTTACAGCGACAATCTCTCCTCGACTGATGGATGACGGAGTGCGCGCTGTGCTCTCAGTTTCCAAGCTCGGCGCCGACGGAAAGCCGCAGTTATGTGCGACCTACCTCTTCAGCTTACATACCGACGTGCTGCTGGAAGACGGAACGACCGTTGTCGCACTTGATCACCCTGAGCGTGACTTCTTATGGCTTGCCCATCTGGTGAAGGCTGTACTCTCCACGTGATCAGCCGATCGCCTTCCAGGGGTTCACCTCGAAAGTGAAGCCCTTCCACTGCTTCGAGGGGTCGGAGCTGTAAGCCATATCCGCGCACCATTGATTACCAACTTATATTTACGATAAATAATATACACTAAATTAACACCTCAGAAAAAGACCATGAATGCAAGCAAGCAATTACCTACATCACAAAAACACCAGCAATATGCTTTTCTTGATGGCACACGAGGCATCGCTGCACTACAGGTTTTACTATTGCATTATGCAGCTTTTTTTTTATCCGGCATTCGCGCGAGTCGCGAATGATGGAAACTATGCTCTTGAGAAACCACTAAGCCACACACCACTGTTTTTCTTGGTAGATGGATACACAGCCGTTTACATCTTCTTTTTAATGAGTGGATTTGTACTAGCCCAATCCTTTAGCTCCCCCAATCTAACAGCAATCAATCACGCCTTAAAAAGAATAATCAGGCTCTTCATACCTACCTTTACGGCGGGCGTAATCGCTTACTTGCTACTTTTCATTTTTAACCGTCCTTCAACAGAGTTGCTAAGGACAACTGGCTCCGAATGGGCTGCCTCGTTGATGCATGTGCCGTCCACGCTTTCCCATATTTTGACCGACCTGCTGCTTGGCTCGATGGTCATAGGCTATGACAGCACTTCTATTTTCTCCGGGATAAGCTTTCTTAACGCAGCGGCGCCTGCGATAACCAGTTCAGCAAACCCGCCGATGTGGACTCTGCATGCGGAGCTTTGGGGCTCCCTGCTTACGCTGCTTATTGTTTTAGCCTACCGCACCCTAGATCCAAGGTTGTTCTGGCTCCTTTTTTTTGCGTGCATCCTAACGGTCGGCACCAGCCATTACGTGCTGTTCCTGTTGGGATTCGCGGCCTACGCTTGCAGGAATCTTACTCATCGAGTCTTTGGAAGAATTGAGAGATATATAGCGATACCGCTGGTGCTCGCCGGTATTTATGTGTCTTCGATCCAGAGCGGATGGATAGGTGAAGCATTTCTTTCAGTACTAACTCCAGTTACGATCTTCCATGCCTCCAGCACCGCAAGCGCCAACCACACTATCGCCGCTGTGTTTATAATTTCAGGTATCGCTCTTTCCAGCCCTATCAAATGCGCGCTCAGCCACAAAATTTCGTTATGGCTTGGAAAGATTTCGTTCTCTATCTATTTGTTACACTTCCCTATTCTATTCACGATCGGACCAGCGATATTTTTACTGGCATACCCAGCTGGGGGCTATATAGGCGCAACCGGAATCACGCTCGCTGTGTGCGCGCCGTTAACGATAATTTTCGCCTACTTCTTCGAGCGCATAGTTGACAGGTCAGCCATACGGATAGCTCGGCTTGCCACGAAGAGTGAAAAGCCGGGCACTGAAAAAGGTGTTTTGGCTTATCGTGGAAAAGACTAAATAGGCCAAGGATAAGAAGCCTGAATCTCGGCAAAACGAATCAGGCCGAGCGCCTTGGCGGCGTCAGCGGCCTCGGCATTGCCGAGCAGGCTTTCGCGCTGCGCCTCAGCGAAATAGCGGTCGCTGCCGGTCAGCGGGTCGGCGTAGGCGCGCAGGCGCGCGGCCTCGACCTCTGCGTGCGAGGGCGCTGGTGGCGGCGCCGGCGCAGCGAACGCCTGACCGTCACACAGCCAGCCCACCTTTACTTCGGCGGCACAGGCCACCCAGGTCAGTGATGGATGGAAACGACCGGTCGGGTCCAGGTCCGTGAGTTCGGCCACGGTGCCATTTTCGATTCGTGCCCACATAGTCGTCACCATTGAATCAGAACCAGACCGCCAGCCCCGTCACCGCCGCGACCCGCTCCGCCCGTGCCGCCACCGCCACCGCCACCATGCTGACAGCCTGCGAGACCGGTACTACTGCCGCTTCGACCGCCGCCGCCAAACGCGCTAGCGCCTCCATCGCCTGACCCACCGCCCCCACCGCCGCCAGAGCCATCACTGCCATGCGCGCCGATGAGCGTCGCGTCAGCGCCGGGCGCGGCACCTGGAAAGCCACCAGGGTTGTCACCGCCACCGCCGCCCCCCGTTGCACTCACGTAAGCGCCAAAGGATGAAGAGCCCCCAGTCTGTCCGCCTACACTTAGGCCTACACCGCCTACGCCACCGGCGCCGACCGTGACAGCAACACTCAGCACCCCAGCCAGACTCCGCCGTAGTATTCCTGCGCCGCCGCCACCACCACCGGCACCACGCCATCCGCTGGGGCCCTCACCTCCACCCCCACCACCACCGACGACGGTAATAGTTGGGACGCGGCGCCCACTGCGCAGCACGGGCGGAACCGTAAAAGTGTGGCTGCCAGGGGCGGTGAACGCCACCAACCCGCTCGCAATGCTGCCCGGCAACTGCGCCTGCCCCACACACCACCATTTCCCCGCGCCATCGCTGCGCAGGCGCAGATAGTCGCCTGCGAAAAGCAGCTCGGTACTGGCCTGCCCAGCCGCCTCGGCGGTCGTGTCAAGCATGATGCGATCCGCGCCATTGGCGGCGATCACCGCAGCATTCGCGGCAGCGTCTGTGCGCCGCAGCGTCAGCTCAAGCACGCCGACCGTTTCTGCTGCAGGCAGCGTTACGGTAACGGCCGCCGCTGTCGCATTCATCAGCACAAGCCCGCGCGATGTGGCGGGGAGCGTCGCGCTCGCGCTCAGGGTTAGCACGCCGCCCAGCGATAGCGATTTGATGGCCGGCAGCAGCTGCGCGTTGCTCGCCTCGCTGGGCACCAAGCCGGCCGCCTGAATAACGGCCAGCAGCTCTTGCGTCACGGCATTGCCCCAAGCCGCCGGAATCAGCGAGCCGGGGGTTCCGTTCACCGGGTCTTCGTCGACGAACTGGTTATTGACCAGGCCAACGCCTGGCACACTCTTCGGGTAATCCATTAAGGCGCCTCTTCGTACAGGATGTTTTCAAGGGTGTGCGCCGGGGCGGCGCGTCTGACCAGGCATTCGAGCGCGGCGGCCGGGTTGGCGCCGAAGCGCTCGCCCCAGTAGCTGACGCCGAAGCGGCGGCCGCCGGCCAGCCGTTCGCCGGCGTACAGCGTCCACATGTGTTGCTGTGCCCAGGTGCCGAAGAGCGAGCGACCGAAGCGAGCGCGACCGAAGCGCGGCGCGCGGCGCTCGATTACTCGGGCATTGGCGTAGCCCTGGCTGACCGCAATCTGCACGTACCGCGCAGGGGTCTGGCCGCCGAGTTCGGCGAAGCGCTGGCGTATGGCGCGCTTGCGGTCCTCCAGCGTAGGGGACGGACCCAGGCACGCATCGGGCAGGTTCATCACCCGCTCCCAATCGGGAACCAGCTCATGCACAGTGAGCGGGTCGGCTTCGTTCACCAGCTCATCAGCGCGCGTATGGGCCGCCGCCAGGCCGGTGGCGAAGCCCGCCAGCAGCGCCTCGGGGAAGGCATCCACTTCCGGCTCCCATGCCGGCCCAGGCGGTAGCAGCGCCGTCAGTTGCTGTCGGTAATCGTCACCGCTCATAGCCATGTGATCGCCCCCATGACGGCGAACTCGCCGGTACCGAGCACCACGTCAGCAACGGGTGCGCTCAGCACATGGTCGGTTTCGCCGGCCACCCGGCTGATCGCTTCCTTGATGTGGCTTAGCAGCAGCGTGCCGCCCGGCTCGGACTCACGCCGCAGCAGATCAACTAGGCTGCTGAGCACGCCCGCACGGACCGCGGCCGTATCCGGAACGACGCGCAGGGTAAAGTCGACCGGCACCGCCACCGGCGCCACGACGTAGACTTCTGCCGTAACCGGGCGCACCTGCTCGATGTAAGCGGCCACCGCCTCGAGCACCGCGGTGGTCGGTATCGGATCATCCAGGCGATCGCACACCAGCCGAACGGTGACCGTGCCCAGCCCCAGCTCGTGGCGGTAAACCCATGCCCGCGTCACGCTGGCATGGGCGGCGAGCGCCCAGCTTTCGTAGTCGCCGCGACTGCCACCACACGGCGGTTGACGCAGGCGCATCAGCACCCGGCCACGCAACGACTCGACATCTTCCTGATCGGCACCGCCACTGAGCCCCGCAGCCGTCACCGCTGCCTGTGATTGAATACCGGCAATGGGCGAGATAAGCGTCAGCACATTCCCCGCCGCAAGGTTGCCCGCCGCACCCGCCTCCGCCGCCATGACCGCCACCACCTGGCTGGCGGCGGTTAGCGTTACCGCATCGACGGGCCGGTAGATAACGCCAGCCGCGGTCTGCCACTGGGCATCGACGTCGATCTGGCTGCCGACCACACCGGTTACCGTGATCTCGCCGGTCGCGACGCTGGCCGGTGCGTACCACAAGCCAAGCAGTCGCGCCCAGCGCTCGACGCCGCCTTGCGCCGCCAGGTCGGGCAAGTACTGTTCGGCCTGCCATTCCAGGTAGGCATAGAGCCCGTTGAGCCCTTCGGCCTGCACCCGGGCGAATACTTCGGCATCGTCGCGGCGCACATCGGAGAGGTCGAGCCGGCTCAGCAGGTCGGTGCGCTGTCGCGCGACCAGCGTCGCCATGGTTGGGCGAGAGAAACTGGTTTCAGCCACGGATTGCACTCCAGATGTCAGCGAAACGGATGTCCAGGCGCTGCCCGTCCGGCTGGTCGATCAGCACGCGCATGCCCAACGTGTCATTGCCGATGCGTTCGGCCTCTACGGTGACGCGGACGGCCAGGCCATCTTCGGTGAGCCAGGCAAGCGCCTCGCTCGCCAGATCTCGCGCCTTGGCAACGGTCGCGGCGGTGAGGGTTTCACGGCTCAGCAGCCAAAGGCGCGAGCCGAACCGATCCCCGGTGACAGGCGAATAGCTGTCGCCCCACCAGCCCATGCGCGGGCTTTCCGGGGTAGGCAGCTCATCACCGGGGCGCGCCCGAGCCCAGGAAAACAGGCTGTTGATGACGGCCTTGGCCAGGCGCGTGTCCTGCAGCTTGCGCCCGGAGCGATCGAGGATCAGCGGGAAGTCGAAGCTCATACGACCTCCAGCGTCTGCGACCCGCCCGGCAGGTTGTGCCGATGCGTATCGTCTATGGCATGGCCGTTGGCGCTGACGGTTCCGGTAAAGGTGGTATCACCGATCACGTCAAGATCGCCGGTCAGCGCGAGCCGGTCGGTCTGGATAGCCACCTCGGTGGCGGCGATCATCTCTACGCGCCCGCCGTTACGCAGCACCACACAGGTGCCCTCGTGGTTGAACAGGGCCACCTCGCCCGGGGCCAGGTCGACGGGGCGATATCGCCGGTCCGTCTGCACCAAGGCAATGCCGTGGGTGCGGCTGCCATCAATGAAGGCCACCGCCGCCTCTGCACCTGGCAGCGCGTGCCCGGTGAGTCCGTACGGCTCGAACAGCTCAACGCCATCCTTCACCTCGCCGGCCAGCAGCTGCAGCTGCAGGGATTGCAGCCGGTTCTGCTGCACGCCGGCCAGTACCGCGCGCGCGAGCAGGTTGCCGAGGCCACGCTGCATCTTTTCGCTGAGTCGTCGCATGCTGCGCATCAGTTGAACTCCACCAGGGTTTCACCGGGCTGCAGGGAGAAGCCCCCGCTGCCCTTCTTCTTTTTGCCCTTGGGCTTGGGTACCTCGGGCAGCAGCTCGAACGCTGCCACCGGCGCCACGGTCAGCGTGGCGATCGTTCCGGACTCGCTCTGGCTGTACTCGACTTCGGCGATGAGCATCTCCAGATCGAAACCGATCACCCCATCGCGCACCTGTACCCGCTGATTCGGAAGCCACAGCGAACCATCGGCCTGGCGCCAGCCCTGGACGGTGTAGGTCGTCTGGTAACTCTTGCCGGCGCGGTAGGCCGCCTCCCAGCGCACGCGATCACGGCAGGCAGCGATATCGCCCTGCCCCTCTGCGCGCAGCTCGATGACGCGGCGGCGGGTGATGCTGGCGTCGGTGACGCTGGCGGCCGACTGCGCGACCGCTGCGCCGAAGTCCTGGTCGTTACCGGCGCGCTGCCCTTTGCAGATGTACTCGGAGAAGCGTTCCTTGAAGTCCAGCGAGGCCGAGCCGGTGAGGATGTTCACCCCGGTTTCCAGTGCGGTACCGGCGCGAAGCCGGCCTGCGCGGGTGAGAATCTGCCGCCCCTCGCCATCATCCGTGGCGAGCAGGGCCTTCTGGGTGATCAGCCGGTCGATACTCTCGAACACCGTTTCGCCCGGCTCGAGCTGATGCTCGGCGATGTTGCCCGGGTCGACCTCGGCCAGCACCGTGACGCCGTAGGGCGCCGCCAGCTCCTGCGCGATGCGCAGTACGCTCGCGCTGCGCCACTGGCCGGAGCGGTGCTGCGCGGCGCAGTCCACCAGGTCGGCGGTTTTGCTGCGGCCGTTGACCGATACCGTCACCTGCCCCGCCTCGTAGCTGATCGGCGTGGCGTCGATGTAGCCGGTCAGCATCTTGTCCGCCCCGAACCAGACTTCGCACAGGTCGCCGGGGCGAACCCGGCGAATCACTTCGTTGCCCGGCCAGCGGTCGGTCACGGTGAGCGAAAAGTCGCGACACTGGCGTTCGATGCCGGCCGAGAGCCGTACCTCCTTCCAGCCCGCATGCTCGTGGCCGTTAACCACCAGCCGCACGCGTTCGGTTACCTTCATGCGTTGAGTACCTTAAGCGTGGTCGGCGGCACAAAGCCCGGGTGCGCCAAGCCGTTGCGGCGAGTAATCTCCTCGCCCCGGCTGGCATCGTCGTAGAGGTCATAGGCCAGCACCGCCGCCGGCGTGACCTGCCGCGGCGTGAGCTCGACCAGGCGCGAGGCGGTACCAGCCTCGGCGAGCACGTAGCGGCTGACGGCGCCGCGCAGCTCTGCCAGCGCCTCGACCGTGGGCTGGGGTTGGCCTGGCCTGCCGATCTCCGTGTCGATCACGCTAACCAGCTGGCCCTTCCAGGCCTGCAGGTCGTCGTAAACCGGCTCCTCGACCGCAGCCAGCTCGACCGCCGCCTTGGCGATCGCCGCCTGGGTGAACAGATCCTGTACGGCCGCCATGTTGCCCCGCGCCTGAGTGAGCGCAGCGGAGGAAGCACGCGACGACGGCAAGCGTGGCTGCGCGCTGTATGCCTGCGCCAGACTGAGCGCCGCCGTCGGGCCGGTGGCGCGGCGATACGACCGCGCGGATGACCCGCCGCCAAAGCTCGAGACGAAGGCCAGCATGCTGGTCGCCAATGCACCCGGCGCGCCCATCAAGGAAGGCCAGGTGCCGTTGAGGATCTTGCCAACCGCCGTTTGCGCGTAACTGACCACGCCGGCTACTTCGTCCAACACGGCGCGGTCGACCCGGCCCGGCAGCGGCATGCCGCCAAGCAGGCCGGCATAGTCGCCCGAGACGAAATCGCCATAGAGCTGTTGCGCCGTGGTGAAGCCTTCCTGCACCGCCGACAGGCTGTCGGTCGATACCCAGTCTGGCCAACCATCGATGCCGAACTTATCGGTGAAGCGACTAAAGGCGGACTGCAGCAGGGACTCGCGGAAGGTGGCGATCTCCAGCTGCGGCACCGCCCCGCCCGCCGGATACTGGTTCTCGCCGGCCTCGGTGAACGTCATCGAGACGCGAGCCAGCCCGCCTTCCTCGAAGGTGTGCCGCACCCGACAGCCCGACGCAACGACCTGCAGCCGCCCATAGAACGGGTGCACCAGCTCACCGGGGCCTTCGGCACGCAGCGCCTTGAGCAGCTCGTCGAGCTGGGTCAGGTAGTCGGGACCGATGACGATGGCCTCGAGACTGATCTCCTCGACGCTGCGCCCCATGTCCTCGACGTAGGGCACGTCGCGCTTGGGGTACTCGTGCACTACGTTGCGCCGCCCGATGCCACCCAGGTCATCGGACTGATATTCAAACGCTACGCCCCGGAACGAGGCGGGTTGCAGCCGATCACGCCAGGCCATGAGGTTTCTCCGGGCAATGAAAAACCCCGCCGGGGCGGGGTTTCTATAAACATTTCATCCACTACTGAACCCAAATCCAGCCTCTTTTCGCATTGGAAGGGGGCGCCGCGTTTCCATACACACAGGCACAGGTATCGCCTGTTCTTACATGTAACTGATGCCCTTGCTTCGGTGGCATTACAAAACTGCTAGATCCTTTTTTTCCGTTATCAAAGTAGACAGTACAAGCAATGTGCTGATTGTAAGTATTCATAAACTTAACTAGACCAGCGCACCCAGGCTCGCTGGTCCAGCAATTAGTTCGTTGCGGTTTTATTTCAGCATCATCTGGCGGGGCAACTACCTCTTGGCCCGATGAAGGGACTGATTGCCCTTGAACTAATTGCCCATCTTGCGCAAAGGATTGAGCTGCAAGTGAAAAGAGCACAGCATAAAGCGCCACAGGGTATTTCATCGTAGATTTTCCTTTAGTCGCATGCGCCAGGACTTCACAGCGGCGGCTGGCAAACCGGGCTGTAATGCACGTTCGAAACACCTTCATTGTTCATCTAAATTGTAGTGACGCTATGTCTGTGAGCATGACTATCCCGTTGCCTTTCGTCGGGGCGACTCTCTAAGGCATCGCCAACGACCGGTACCCCACGTCCGCCTCCATGGCGAGCCCTGGCTGATTGGTTTTCGCTGCCTGCACCTGCATGCCTGGAGGGGCATTCTCGAACTTGACCACCATCTGCCCATCCAGGCTCTGGCGATTCCCGGAAACCAGCGCACGCTGGCGAGCGATGGCGTCGGTCACCGCGCCTGGCGGAGCAACCCCACCGCCTCCGGCTCCTGATGCTGCCGTGGGCGCCGCTTCTTCGTCACCGCCGAACCAGCCGCCGACCTTGCTCACTGCGCCGGTAATGGGTTCGATGAACTTCTTCACCCGGTCCCAAAGACCAGAGAACCAGCCAACGAGCGGCTCCCAGTTCTTGATGACCAGGCCGAGCGGGCTAAAGCTGAAGAATGCGTCCTTCAGCCAATCCCAAGTCGCCGAGGCCACATCCTTGATGCCCTGCCACATCGCAGCGAACCACGGGCCGACCGTTTCCCAGTTGGCATAGATGAGCGCGGCAGCAGTACCGATACCGGCGAGGATCCAGCCAACGGGCCCCATGGCGAGCAGCACCCCCTTGAACCCGGTGGCGACTGCCATCAGTGCAGGGCCGGCGGTGACACCCAGCGAGAACAGCCCCATCGTCAATCCGACGACAGAAGACAGCACCTGCAGACCAATGATGGATGCGATGATGATGGCGATTCCCTTGAGCCCGCCGAGTGCCTTGGTCACATCGATCACGCCAGTGGTAAAGCCCTTGACGCTATCCCAGACGCCCTGCCAGTCGATGGCCATCACCCAGCCCTTCAGCTCGCGGAACACGCTGACGAGGTTGTCGGATACCGCCTGCGCAAACTTCTTCAGCGAGCCGTCGGCCTCCATCGCTTGAAGCGAATCGAGCACGCCTTTCAGTTCACCCTTGAGCACATCGAAGATGCCGGCATCACCAATCATCTTGAAGACGCGGGTGAATGTGTCCTGCAGGTTGGACCACATGCCGTCCCAGGTGGTCGACAGCTTGTCCATCGCACCGCCGTAGTTGCCGTTCCAGATACCCTGGATTACCGCCTGAATCTGCTCCCGCGAGTTGGCCTTGGCGGTGGCCACCATGGCTTTGCCGTTCTGCTGCCAGCGATAGACGATCTTGTCCCCGGCTTTCTCAGTCGTGATGCCGAATTCCTTGAGGCGCTCGTTCTCGCCGGTCATCGCATCGGCCAGCGCCTCCACCGCCTGTTCCAGTGGCTTGCCCATCGCGGCAGCAGCGTCACCCGCCGACTTCAGTGCACCGGATTGTGGGTCGATGCCATACGCCTTCAGCTTGACGAAGGCATCGGTGACCCCGGCCAGCTCATAGGGCGTTTGGGCGGCGAACTGGCTGATCCAGTCCATCGACGCTTTGGCTTTGTCCGAACTCCCCTCGATGGTCGAGAGGATCGTTTCGAAGCGCTCGAACTGGGCCGACGTGCTGACGACCTTGGTGCCGAGCGCACCGATGCTGCCCAGCCCCGCCGCACCGAATACGGCGCCGAGCGGCGCCACCAGTCCGGTGATGGTCGCCTGCAGCCCGGAGGTGGCTCGGCCGATGTCCTGAAACGCCCGCTTGAACGGGCGCATTTGCCGCTCCATCTTTTTCAGCGGCCGGGTGACCCGGTCGATGACGTCGAGTACGGCAGTGAAACTTGCCTTAGCCATTGGCGGCCTCGTTTTCAAGCTGAGCCAGGCGCAGGGCCTGCCGCTCCCAGAGCTCGCGCTCCGAGTGCGGCAAGTCCAGCACCACTTGAGGGGACACGCCGAAGTAACGGGCGATCTCGAAACAGCAGTCGATCAGTCCTCCTGATCCGCTGCCTGTTCCTCCACGTCCTCCGGCATCAAAAAAGGGAGCAGCCACAAGAACACCTTCTTGCGGTCGCTCGGTGCGAGCGCCTCGGCGGAACTACGGGGAATCTTTGCCAGCTTGACGATGTAGTTGACGGTGATTTCCGGCAGCTCACGAATGCTCCCGCCACCGCCGCCGCCCATGACGAATGGTTCGCCCAGCTTGATGACATGCTGCCCGGTCGGCTCGGTCAGGTGAATTTGCTCGACAGTCTGGCCGTGCGCTTCGATGGGCTTTTTAAGCGTGATGGTCAGATCCATTTGCCTTCCTTCCCTTCGAAGCGCAGCGAGGTGTTGCCCTCGGCGCCGTTGATGGCGAGTTCACCGGCCAGCCAGGCTTCGGACAGCACACCAGTCATGCCGTTGGCCAACTCGGCGGTGATCACCAGGCCGTCGCCGTCGCGGATTTTGGCCAGCGGGAAGCCCTTGGGCACGAAGCATTCCAGTTCGATGAAGGGCACCCGCGGGGTTTCCTTGTAACCGGCAACGCCGGAGAGGCCGGCGAGCCCCTCCTTTTCCGAGCTGTTCAACGACAGGCTCAGCGAGCCACCAAGCTCCAGCTGGTCGCCGTCGACGCTGACAAAGCAGGTGCCTGCAATGCGGTTTTTCATGGATGGCTCCTATCAGTAATTCAGGCGGAACTGGTTGAGCACCGCGAAGATGCGCAGCTGGTTCACGAGATCCGGCGGATACAGCACGTTCACCCGGTTGGGGTTGGTTTCGTCGATCTCGACGATGAGGTTTTCTGCGAACAGGTCCGAACGCTCGACGATGCCGGCCCGCTCCATCGCGGCGTAATCCGCCACCAGGCGCGCCTTGATCATGCTCGGGGTGGCCACGCCTTCCGGAACGCGGATGCCGTCGCTGCGCAGGGCATGGCGGCCAAACTGGGTGGTCACGCCGGTGCGCAGGTAGCGCATGACGTACGCCAGTTGGTGCAGGTTTTCGCTGTCCAGATAGCTGGTGTCGTTCGAGCCCCAGGGGTTCTTCTGGTAGGTGGTAATGGAGCGCTCGATGCGCACCACGCCATCCTTGCCGCTGTAGTGAGTGGCGATACCGCTGGAAAGCAGCGTCTGCCGCTCGGTCAGGGTGAGGCGCTCATGCGAAGCCGGCGCCAGCACGCCACTGATCTCGCCGGTCTGGGTGGGCCGCGCTACATGTGCGGACAGCAGCGAGGCCTCCCGGGCAACCCGGGCAGCGATGTACTCGTGGTCGCACGCACCTACTCGCGGCTCGACGCCGAACAGGGTGCAGTGCTGGTCGTTCCGGGTGGCGCCGTAGGCCTGCAGCTCCGCCAGCGTGCCACGGCGGGCACTGTAGACATGACCGTAAACCTGCCGCGCCCAGCTCCAGCGGCCGGTGGTGTCGTCCATCTCTGCGCGCAGCGCGTCGAGGCTGACGGCATCGCTGAAGGCGCAACCGATGAAGTCGTATTCCTCATCGCCCAGGTTGGCGATCACGCCGGACAGATCAGGCGCACCCGCGCCGGCCGTCGCGACTGTTACCGGCCCGGCGCTGATACCAGCCGGGAACGACTCGCCGCCCGCAAGGCCGCGGCGGTTGAGCGCCAACGGCACCCCGTTGCCCGCTTCACCCTTGAAACGCGAGGTAAGCGTCAGCGTGCCATCCAGCGCGGTTGCAGTGACCGGCAGCGAGGGCGCTGCATTCACGGCGGCAGCGAATGCAGCCGCAACGTCAGCAGCGGTATCAGCAGCACGGATTGTGATCGCCACGCGCGCCGCGCCAACGTACAGCGCCGCCACGGTGCTGCCGGTAGCGGCACCGGTGAAGGTGATGGTGCGCACCGCGGCAACGCCCGCGGCCGGCTCGGCGACCGGAGCCACCCACAGCTCAGTGAACAGGTTGCCCGCACGGAACGCCTCGACCATCGCGGCAGCCATCGAGCCGCTACCGAACAGGCTGCGCGCCTGCTCGGCGCTGGGGCAGATGACCGGCACATTGGCCTCGGCAGTCGCATCGGCGGCCATCAGGCCGATCAGCAGCACCCGCATGGTCTGGCTGAAGCTGTTGGCCTTGCTGCTGTCCAGTTCGATGTAGAAGAACGGCACCCGCAGCCCCGCAGGGATTTGGCTGAAACTCATCGACGACATTACTTTTTCTCCTTCGAGGGCTTGGCTTCAGTCACGTCGCCATCAGCGATACGGCGTAACCAGTACTGGGTCGGCTCAACCTTGGCGCCGTTTTCGGGCAAAGGCTGGCCGGTAGCCGGGTCGATAACGACGCGGCCACGGGCGGGTTTGAGGTGCATGGGTTACTCCAGGGTGATGTCTGCGCCGGCTTCGATGCGGCCGTCTGGCCCGCGTGATGCCAGGTTGGGGCCGTACATGGGGTCGATCACATCGGTGCGGACATCGATGCCGGCAAGCCGTGGCATCTGCTCGACCATGCCGGGCTGCGCGGTGTCCTCGATGCCGATTTCCGCCTCGGCCGAGAACTCGAACTGGTAGTAGAGCCGGGCGGCATCCATGTCGACGCCCTGCCCGCCTTCGTATACCAGCCCGTCGTATTCCGGGCCCGGCGGCCATAGCAACAACGCGCGCCATAGCTCGGCACGGATGTCGTGAATCTCCGTCACCGCCGCCTGGCCCCGCCGGTCGCCGCTGTTATCCAGCACCACGACGATGGCGACGCGGTCGGTAATGGTCTGCCGGTAGCGGTTCTGGCTCTGCTGCTGGCCAGCCTGGTCGGCATTCGGGATGACGAACGCCGCCGGCAGAGCGACTTTCGAGTTCGGCGGCAGGCCAGCAAACTCGGCAGCACCCGCCACCCGCCCGGCGAAGCTGGGGCACGCTACGCGCAGCCGCGTTATCACATTGTCGAGGTTCATTTCGCGGCCTCAGGCTTGATGCCTTTTTCCATGGCTTTCTTCAGTTCACGCGAGAACCGCGCCAGGTGCTTGCGGCCGGCCACGCTGGTGGCGCTGAGACGGCGCTCGATCTGGTCCCGGCCGGAGATGAGAAACTCAGGGTAGAACTCGCCCTTTTTGTACGAACCTCGACTGGGCCCGATCCAGGCCTTCAGCCCGTCGCGCTTACTGACGCGCGCAAGGATGCTCTGCGCCAGATGGCCCGTACGGCGCGCCGGCAGCGCACCGGGCGCTGAGGCCCGGTACTGGCCGCCACCCGGGCGGTACCACAACCGCCCGGCGCCAGTGCTGCCTTCCAGCAGCGCGGTGGAGTCGCGTTGAATGTTGCCGGCCGTTTCGCGGACCAGTTTGCGGATGTACCGCGTGTCCAGCTTCCAGCCGAGATAGCCCTTGGTCGCAACGCGAACCAGAGGCGAGCGGTAAACGGTCATCGTTGCAACTCCTCGCAATCGAGCACCGTCCAGCGCCCGCGCTCCTCCCAATCACTTACGCGACGGATACGGAAGACGCGACTGCCGTACGTGACCTCATGGTCAGCTGTGAGCAAGGGGCGATGCCTGACGACGATGCGGTGGGTGATCTGGCTGCCAACCTGCTGCGACCCGATCCACGTCGCGCCGGAGACTGGAAGCAGCGCCGCCCATACGGTTACCGGCGCCAGGTGTTGCACATCGAGGCCGGTGAAGGCGTCCGGCACGTCCTGTCGACGAGTGATGACTACTCGCTGGCGGAGCAGACCCGCCCGGAAACCAGCCTGTGCCATATCAGAACCTCGGCGGAACGGTTACTTCAGCCAGTAAGGAATCCATGTAGCTGGTCGGAAGTTCTGCAACGATGGTCCCGACAATCAGGGTTTCCCGATTCTCAAAGGCCGTCGCCGCATGCATCAGCATCCAGCTTTTCAAGCCCGGGTAGGCATCCAGATCGACCCCGGCGCTGTAGCGGATCACCAAGCGCCCCGGAGGCCGCCCGGCAGGAAATAGGAGGAAGCTTTCGCGGGCGCTGTGCTGTAGCACATGCGGCACCTGCAGGGCGGTCAATGAGCCGTCGCTTTCGCGCACGCTCACCGACTGCACTTCCTTGACCTGCCCCACGTCGAGGGCGTGGCCGGAGCCGTAGGCCGGCGGCCACTCCTCTTCATAGGTGGCTTCACGAATCGCCGCACCGGTCCGCGCCTCGCACTGGGCCGTTACGCCGGGGATGATGATCAGCTCGATCAGCTCCGGCTGGAGGTCTTCGACTTCGACCCGGCATTGCCGGGCCACTTCTTCGAGCGTCAGAACCGGCGGACCGGTGTAGGCGATTCGCTTGGCCATGGCTTAGGGCTTCTTGTCTTCGTCGACGGTGTCGTTATCGCCGGTTTTGTTCTCGGCGGTGTTGTCACCAGTGTTTGTAGCTCCGGCCGCGCCGCCCCTGGGTGCGGCAGGCTGCGTGGCCGTGGCGCCCTTACCCTTGGCGTAGGCTTCCGCCACGCCCGCTTCGATCAGTTGATCGGCCTTTTCCTTGGCGAACCCAGCTACTTCGTTCGGGCCGTAGCCCTGCCAGGGTTTCTTGAACTTGATGATGGTCGGCTTGCTCATGTTGGAGTCTCGCTTGGTTCAAGGGACGCCCCGCCGGCTGGCGGGGCAGTCAGTTACATGCCGGCACCCCAGGTGACGCCGGTACCGATGGCGATCGACTCGATATGGCGCGGGCCGAAGTCGTGCTTGCTGATCACGCGGATCAGTGTCTGGTCGCGCTGGAAGGCGCTAACCACGTTGCCTTCGCCGTCCTTGTAGGAGGCCTCGGTGCTGATGGCGATGGCCAGCTGCTCGACCTCGCCGATGTAGCAGTCGGCGAAGTTGACGAAGTAGATTTCGGACTCGTTGCCGCCCGCGCCCAGGTTGGTCGGGATCTGGGTAGTGAGTGCCCACTTGTAGCCCTTGAGCAGGCCGGCATCGATCTCCGGATAGGCCTTATTGCCGTTGCCATCTCGCAGGCTCTGCAGCCAGCGAACGGTGCGCGGGTGCATCAGCCAGCCACAGGCAGCCAGGTCGACGTTAGCCACCTCCAGGCGCAGCATCAGGCCGCCGAGGAAGGTATCGACGTCAGTCAGGGTGACGCCGGCCGGCGCAGCGATGATGTGCCCAGCCGGCGCCCAGTTGCGCAGGCCCTTGGGTAGCGGGTCGACGCCCGAGCCACGGATGAAGTGCAGGTCCTCGGAAAGGCCCATGCTGGTGGCCAGGTCACTGCTGACCAGCGCATCGACGCGCGGGTTGACGCCGGAGAAGGCCAACAGGTCGTTGGAGATCGGCACGATGGCAGCCGCCTTCTTGGCCGACAGCTTGAGGTCGGCGAAGGTCATCTCGGTGAGCGGGATATCCTGCTCGGTACCGATGTAGCTGACCGAGGTATTGCCGTTGATACGCGGCAGGGTCATGTTGCCGTTGTTCAGCGGCAGGCTGACCGCCCCCATGCGACGAACCACCGACTTCGGACGCAGCGACTCGATGACGCCGGAGCTGAAATTCTCCGGCACCAGCACACCGCCGGCTCCAGCGGTCACGGTGGACAGCGCCATGTGCACGTCGGCGCCGAAACCGTTCACCTTGGCCAGCTCGGCGGCCTGCTGCTGATTGCCCTGCGCTTGCACGAGCAGGCGCACCATCTGCGCCATTGCCACATCGGGCTTGGTCGGCTGGTTGTACGGGCCTTCTACACGGCTGCCCGGCGGGCTGTTAATGCCCTGAGCGCTTTCGTTCACCGGTACGGCGGCGCAAGCGGCAGCACGCTCCGCGCTTTCGGCACGGCTGATCTTGTCGGACAGGGTGTTGATCTGTGCTTCGAGCTCGCCGAACTTGGCCAGCTGCTCGGCATTGAGGCTGGTACCGTCAGCCTCGAGTTTGGCCAACGCTTGCAGCTCGGTGTTGAGCTGGGCGCGTTCGCTTCGCAGTTGAAGTACTTTGGACATCGGGTGTCTCCTGGGCATGAAAAAGCCCGCACTGGGCGGGCTCGGGTTAGCTGCCGCGAACGCGGTCAGAATCGGGTTTGCAAGTCGGCTGCGGCGGCGCGCATGCCAATCCGCGTCGGGCTGCGCTGGGTGCGTGCCTGGGCGATGGCCTGCGATATTTCATCCACCGCCTGTTGCGGGCTTTGCAGCCGATCGGCTAGCCCCGCTGCGATGCCAGCCTTGCCACGGTAAAGGCCCGCCTGGGTGTCGATGACCTGCTGCACGGACAGCCCCCGGTAATCGGCCACGGCGTTGACGAACAGCTGATAGCTCTCCTGCACCAGGTCGTTCAGCACCTTCAGCGACTGGTCGCTGATCGGCTCGTGCGGCGTCAGGTCGTTCTTGTGCGAGCCGGCGTAAACGGTGGTCACCTTCACGCCGAGCTTCTCGTTCATCTGGCTGCGGTCGTAGTGGCTGGCGATGACGCCAATCGAGCCGACCCCGCTGGTCTGGCTGACCACGATCTCGCTGCAGGCCGCCGCGATGATGTAGCCGCCGCTGTAGCCGCTGAAGTTGATCACCCCAGTGATCGGCTTCTGCTGTGCCATGGCACGAATGTCCGCAGCCAGCTCGAAGGCACCGGTAGCGGCGCCGCCCGGGCTGTCGATGTCCAGCACGATGTGCTCGACCATCGGATCAGCGACCGCGGCGCGAAGCTGCTGGCGAAGCCCTTCGTAGCTGGTCATGGTTTCGCAGGGCTGCAGGTGCGCTCCGCGGCTGACCAGCACACCGTGCACGTCGATGACCTGAATGCCGGTGCGCGCGATGGTCTGCCGCCGGCTTTCCTCGGCCACCGCCAGGCGGTCGCTGTGGCCTTCGTCCTCGATCATCCGGGCGCCGTCACTGGCACCGATGTTGACGATGTTCAGGCTCATCGCCTGGTTGGCCCAGCGCACGCCCAGTTCGAGCATGTCCGGGGTAATCAGCAGCGGCTGGTTGAAGAGCAGGCTGGCTGCTCTGAGATAGGCTTTCATTGCGCCAGGATCCTCTCGATTTCAGCGTGCTGCAGTTCGAGCTGCGCGCGGACGTTGGGGTTGTTCAGGTCGGGCATGCCCTTGCCGGCATCGACCATGTTCAGCGGCTGCAGGTACACATCGCCGCCGGCAACCGGGGGCATGTTCTCCAGTCGCCGAATGTCATTGACGCTCAGCCAGCCCCATTGACGGCCAATGGCGTACGACTCGTAGCGGCTCTTCTGGTCGCCGCGTAGCAGGCCGGACAGGTTGAACTCGATGAAGTGGTCACGCCGGTCCTTGGGCAGCAGGAAGTCACGCATCATCGATTGCTCGTGACGCTTGACCCACGGCAGCAACGCGAAAACTACGAACTGGATCAGCAGCTGTTCCAGCGTGTTGTAGTTCGACTTCTCCAGATCGTTGACCATCGGCAGCGGGATCTTGTAGATCCGCGCTACGTCGGTGCCGCTGAGCTTGAGGATATTGACGATGTCGGCATCGACGTGGCTCATGCTGATCGGCTTGAAGGCCATGCCTTCCTGCAGCAGCGCGACCTTCTTGGCGTTGTCCATGCCGCCGTACTTGTCACCCCACTGATCCAGGATGCGATCGATGCTCGCCTGATCCTTGATCGGCGGCGCTTCGCGGGGCCGCTCGATGACGCCGGAAACCGCCGCACCATTGGCGAAGCTCTTGCCGGTGTACTGGCGTACCGCCTGCGCCAGCCCCACCGCTTCGGCGTGCAGCTCGATGGGCGACAGGCCGGTGTAGTGGTTGACCGTGTGCCAGCGCACATGGTGAACCATGCGCATCGGCAGCCGCTCTGGATGGTTGCCCACCTGGTAGTAGGGCAGCATGTCGCCGCCCTTGTAAGTGATCACCTTACTGGTATCCAGCGGCCAGAGCGCAGCCACGTTGCCGTCGTCGCGCCGTTCGATCAGCTGGAAGCCGTTGCCGCGCAGGCCCGCGGAGAGCTGGGTGCACTCGCGCAGTTCGTACGGCGTTTGAAAGCCGTTGGGCTGGTAGCGCAGCACGTCGTACAGCGGATGGTTGATGGCCGCTTCGCGTTGGCCCTGCCCTTGCCGGCGGTACAGCTCGAGCGGCAACTGGCCGATGGATTCGGCCAGCAGGGTGACGCAGTTCTGCAGCACCGGGATGCCCAGCGCCGTTTCCGGCGTGACAACCATCCCGCTGCTGTTCTTGCCGCGGCCAATGAGCCCGCGCCACCAGTCGTTGCTTTCGGTGATGCTGCCGCGCGTGTCGCCGAGAAGGCTGGAAAAGAACATTTCAGCCCCCTTTTGCGTTGAGTTTGGCGGCAGCGCGGTCGGCCAGATAGGACCAGCCGAGCAGCCCACCACCGGCCACCATTAGCGCGGCGGGAATGCTGAGCAGGGCGACACCCGCCACCAGCAGGCCAAACCCAGCCAGTCCGGCCAGCCAGGAAAGCACCATCAGTTTCATATTCCCGTGCCTTCTTCGTAGATTGAGGTGCCGCTGCTCACGCTGCCGGCGCCGCTGATGCCGGTCGCCATAATCGCGGCGACGATGCCATCGATACGGCCAATCGCCTTTTGCTTGTCCACTTTGCGGTTGCCGGCTGGGTCCGACACGGTGATGGCATTACCCGCGTTCCAGGTCAGGACCGGATTGCCGTCGTGCCGCAGCGTTTCGACTTCCGCCGCCTCGCGCGGTACCAGTTGGTAGTCGCCGGGGTCCAGGTCGAGCACGTCAGGTTCCGCAACGGTACCCAGCAAGCGCCGCTCGAACTCATCCACCGCCGGCCCCATATCCTTGAAGCCTTGGCCGAACGGGGTCAGCTCGGGGAGCGTGATGCCGTGTTCGTTCATCAGTTCGCGCAGGTCTTCGATGCGCCAGCGGTCGTAAGCGATCTGGTGCACCTCGAAGTAGTCGCAGATCGTCTGCAGCCGGCGCAGCACATGCAGCTTGCTGATCGCCTTGCCCGGCGTGGTTTCGAGGTGGCCTTCCCTGATCCAGACGCTGTAGGGCACCTTGTCGCGGCGCTCCCGCTCCTCGAGCTGATGGTCCGGAATCCAGAAGTACGGCAGCAGCCGCCAGTGCGGGTCGGCTTCGGTCGGGTAGAACAGCAACGCGAACGCCGTGAGGTCGGTGGTACTCGACAGGTCGAGCCCAGCCACCGCAGGGCGGTTGCGCAGCAGGCGCATGGGCACGCGCTCTTCAGCGGCGCTCCAAACGTCCCAGCCGATCCAGGGGTTGTCCGCCTGGGTCCACTGGCAGAAGTTCAGACGGCGCACGACCGCCTCTTTCGCCGGAAGGCCTCGCGCTTCGGCCACCTGTTCGCGCAGGTACTTGCGGCCGGGAATGCCCTCGTTTTGCCGCTCCGGATCCGCCACGAAGTCCAGCGAGGGGTTCACCTTCGCCCAGCAGCTCTCATCGGTGAACGGGTCGTCGCCTTCGTCCAGGGAGCAGATGAAGGCGAACAGGCTGTCGTTGTCCTCAATGCCGGCGCAGATGCGCTTGCCCAGCTCGTGGTACTGACCGCAGACGCTGTTTTTATCGCTGCCGCTGTTGGTGATCATGACGATCATGGCGCGGCGGCGGTTCTTCGTGCCGGCGCGCATCATGTTTACGGCGGTGGCGCTCTTGTGCTCGTGCAGCTCGTCGAGCAGACCGATGTGCGGACGCGGGCCGGACTGGCCATCGTCCGAGCTGATCGGCCGGAAGAAGCTATTGGTGCTCGGGTAGAACAGGTTCCAGACCTTCTCGTCCCGGCCCGATTGCACCAGCCTGCGCACCAGCGCGGGCGACATGTTGACCATGCTCACCGCATCGCGGAACAGGATCATCGCCTGGTCGCGCTTGGTGGCGGCTGCGTAGATCTCGGCGCGCTGCTCATCGTCGGCAACCAGGCCGTAAAGGCCGATGCCACCCACCAGCGGCGACTTGCCGGAGCCCTTGCCCGTCTCGATGTAGGCCATCCGGAAGCGGCGATACCCGTCGACGGTGTACCAGCCGAACAGGCTGCCGACCACGAAGGCCTGCCAGGGCGCCAGCACGAAGGGCTCGCCCTCGTACTCGCCGCCGTTCAGGCAGAGCACTTCCTCGAAGAAGCCGAGCGCCTTGTCAGCCGCGGCCTGATCCCAGACCAGCCCGCGCAGTTCGGCGGTATCGCGGTCGCGCAGGTGGCGCTTGCAGGCGTTACGCACGTCAGGGCCTGCGACCAGCTCACCGGCCAGCACCGCCTGGGCGAATGCGGTTACGCGGTCAACTGAAGTACTTGGCGGCAGCGTCTCGTTGTTCATTGGGGAATAGCTCACCTTGCGGGGCCGCCGCCTTCATGTTGCGGCGGGCCATCGGCGAGAAACCAAACAGGGCGCCGGCGGCGTTCGCGCGCTTTTCGGCGTCGTTGGCCAGCTGCCGCCACACGCTGATCTGCTTGGCGCCAGTGGCGAATGTCTGGATGTCGCCACTGCATTCAGCCTTGGCGTTGTGTTCGGCGATCAGCCTGCGGAAGCGCTGCCAGTCCGCTACCGCTTCGCAGTAGGTGGCCAGCGCCATCATGTCCAACTTGCTGATCCAGCCGAGCGTCAGCAGGTCCGCAACCACGCGATCCCACTCGGCCGCAGCCTCGGCGCTCAGCCAGTCAGGCTTCGGCGGTGCGTCGACCGGCACGGCCGGTTCCAGCACCTCGGCCAGCAACTGGTCGGCGTTCTTTTTGCTCGGGTTACCCTGCAGCAGGTGCAGGTGCGCCGGCTTGCCCGGGCGTCCCGAGTTACTGTTTCCGGCCATAAATAACCTCTGATGCGCTTCGTTTTCCGGATACCCCCCCTCTCCATTTTTCCCGCCGTTGCACACGGTGATGGGGGACTGGTCTAGAGTGGGTCGCCGGCTGAATTTTTCACCCCCCCTACCCTGGGCGGTGCCAGTGGTGGCGCGGGTCGAGCGGCCGGCCATCGGTGCCGCACCCTGCCTGACGCCCCGACTTCTCGAAGCGCTGCTTGTCCGAGCTGTGGCAGTTGGTGCACAGCGACTGCCAGTTATCCCGCGACCGGAACAACTTCCAGGCAGCCGCAATGCGCTCGGGGTCACCGCTCGCCTTCGCTTCCTTCAGCCGGGGCGGCGTCTTGTGGTCGACCACCTGCGCCAGCACCGGGCGGGCTGGGCTGCTGCACTCCCCGCAAAACGGATTGCGCCTCAGGTGATCTTCACGGGCCAGCTGCCAGCGGTAGCCATACCCGCGTGACGCCGCCGTGCCGCGCCGGTCAGCCCTGCCGCTCGACATTGCAGACTCCCGCCTTCTTGGCCAGGTAGCGCGCATAGATGCCACCGGCGATGTCAGCGCCGATCAGGCCCACGGCGATGCCCATCGCGCCGGCCAGCAGATAGTCCTGCTTGAGCCAGTAGACGAACATCAGCATCGATACACCGAACAGCGCCGAGCTGCCGAAGCGCAGCAGCACCCGCTTGACCAGTACCCCGACAGCCACACCAGCAGCCTCGGCGCGCCACATCTCGCCAGTCAGCCCGGCAAGCGCGACAAGGATCAGCATCCACGCCGGCAGGTCCGCCAGCGACTGCTGCATCTGCTGTTCGGTCGACATGCACCGCACTCCGAATAAAAGGCCCGCATGGCGACGGGCAAGGGCGATGGCGGCGCCATCAGCCAGAAAAGACAAAGCCCCGCACGATGGCGGGGCTTTGAGAGGTGACCGGCAGGGGAACCGGCCGTTGCCTGACACAGCAAGTTAGGCTCGTTTCGGTCATCGCCTTGGCGCTGCTCTGACCTGTTATGCGCTTTGTACCCCCCGACTGCGGCGGCGTAAACCGTGAGTTAACGCCACCCTGCAATGTTCCGGTTATATGATGGTTATCTGCCGCTTATCTTCCGCCAATAGCGTCGAAGGAATTAAGCCACGTAACGCCCGCCATGCACCCGCTGCATCCGGCGGCGGCATTCCAGCTCCGCCCTCACTCGCTCGTGCAGCTGCTGCACGCGCTCGTGATAGGTGCGCTCCGAGCCTATCCGCACCCGCCGCATCTGCTGCTTAATCGTCGGGATCGGGTCAGGCAGGTAACGCACCATCGCCAGCTTCACCAGCTGCGTCTCCAGGCAGAACGGCGGGCGAGTCGTGTTCCCAGCCTGCCGCCACGCCTTCGCCAGCTTGCGGTCCTGCACCAGCCCCGCCTGCTTCAGCGTCCCGATGGCCGCATCCACCTCCTCGGCAGCGTGATCCACCGCGCCAGCCAGCCCCATCGAGCCGCGACCAGAAGTGGGGATCATCCCGCCGTACTGCATCGCCACCGCCAGCGGCGACGAGCCAGCCGCTCCAGGCGAACCCAGCCCGCCGCGGCACCGCTCTCCCCAGTGCTGCAACAACGCCTCGACTGCCTCAATCACGGCCCACCTCCCCTGCAAAACCAACCCGACACACAAACGCCCAACCCAACACAAACCCGACACACTCAAAACCCTTACAAATCAATGCCTTCAAAGCATCTGTGTCGGGTGTGTTGGGTTTGTTGGGTTTTTCAGCCCTCGCATAAGAAAAAAACAGCGCCGCCTTTGAAACAGCCAAACGAATCGGCACATGCACGCCTGCGCGCGCGTCAAACCCAACACACCCCGCACACACGCCGCAAAGCCACGCCGTTGCTTGCTCCGCGCTGTGTTGGGTCGCAAAACCAAACCCGACACAACCCAACACACCCGACACACAATCGCGCGCACTCATGCTGCCTTCCCCTTCACATGATCCCAGCCATCCACGTCCCAGCCCGCCTCACGCGCCTTCGCACGCCAATCCCTCACCATCTGGCCGAGCGCAGCGCTCGTCAGAGATGGGGGCAGGGAAGAGTTCGGATCGTCAGGAATGAAGAACGCGCCAAAGCGCCGTGAGTTGCCATCCGTCCAGGGGATCGGTCGTGCCGTCTTCTCAACCTCGGAACTGATGAACAGCGAGAACTTCGTTTGGCTCATCGCGTGTTCACGGTTGCGCTGGCACCACTCGAGGAACAGCGAATAGAGGTCGCTCGACAGGCAGCCACCCCACAAACCGCGCCCCAGCTCCTGCGTACGCCACTGGTGCAGAAAGGTCTGCCAGCCGGCCCGGCTCAACGCCACCAGGCGCTGCCGTGCATCGGTATGCGGTGGGCGCGTCCGCTCGTTGAAGTCGCCCAGGTCAACCGCCAGCAGCCACGCATACAGCGCCGCCACACCACCATTGGCCAGCTCGCGCCCGATCGCCTGCTGCCGCTCCGGCGGCAACGTCTCCTGTGGCCACATCACCAGCAGCCGGCGGTCACTGTCACTGATCGGCCACGGCAGAATCTCGTTCGAGAGGAACACCGCATTCATATGGTTGGCTTCCTCCCAACCATTGATGAACTTCGACTCCATCCGCACCGTCTTGCCGGTGATCAGATGCTTGATCTTGCCCACTTGGTTGTATCGCTGGTCGCGGCTGACGACTTCCTCGAACACCGCCCACAGCTTCCGGCTCTGCCACGCGTTGAAGTTCGACTCCAGCTGCGTCTGCCCCACCGTCGCCGCGTACTGCCCATACAGCGCACCCATCGTGTCCGCGAAGAACAGGCTCTTACCCGAGCCCTCCATCACCGAATGCATCAGCACAGCGGTGTCCAGCTTGGCGCCCGGGTGCTGCAACGGAAAGGCCAGCCACTTCGTCAGCCAGTCCAGCGCCTTGCCGTCGTGGTTACAGAGAAACGAGATCAGCCAGCGCAGGTTCTCGCACGCCGCGTCATCGCGCACCGGCTCCAGCGGCAGCCCCTCGAACGTATTGATGTACGTCGCCGGGTCCTTCGTCATCGTCGGGTCGAACACGATGTGGTCCACGTCCACCGTGCGGCGCTCGGCACTGTTCAGCCACAGCGCGTAGGCATCGCCCAGCGCCATCTTCACCGCACCTTCCGGAATGCGCCGCTTCTTCTCGCGGTCCCACACATCCTTCGTCCCGTCGATGTACACATAGCGCTCGGTCGGCGGCATGCCCAGCGCACCGGCCTTCTTGCCCGCCATGCGACGCGCCTGCTCGATCTCGCGCACAGCGTCGGCGCCGATCAGCTTCTTGTTCGTGTCATCCAGCCAGGTCTTCGCCAGCGGCTTGCCCACCAGCGCCTCGAAGGCGGTCTTCTTCATCGCCGCCTTCTTATCCTGGTCCCATACCTGCGTCGTGCCCTCAACCAGCGCAAACCGCCGCAGCACCTGCTCGGGCGTGAAGCCCGCCCCCTGCCCCCCGTTGTCGGAGGAGCCGGTCGACGCAGCGGCTTCGTCATCGGATGGGGCCGGGGAAGGCTTGCCAGCAGCAACAGCCGCATCGAGCTGCTGCGCAACCGCATCAAGCCCCCACGCCACATGCACATCATTCCAGTCCTGCCCCGCCTCGCCTTCGGCCGGCAGCATCGGGAAGGCAGCAATGCCACCCGCGTCCCCTGCTGCCGCTTCCGCCTTCTTGCGCCCCGGGTTGCCGGGCTTCGTCGGGTCATCGTCACCGGCCACCACCAGCAGGGCATCCGGGCATTGCGCCGCCAGGTCACGCGCCACCGTCGGCATGTTGCCGGAGTCCAGCGCCATCGCCACCGGCCAGCCCTTCGCCATATGCACGCTCGCCGCCGTCGCGTAGCCCTCGGCCTCGCCGATCACCGCAGCCCCGTCCAGCTCGCCCAGCACATGCCGGCAACCCGCCTTGCGCCCGTACTTCGGGAACAGCTTCGTGCCCTGCTCGTTGATCGCCTGCAGGCTCCACAGCTTCCCTGCCGCATCGCGCAGCGGAATGGCAATGCTGCCTTTCTTGAACATCAGGAAGCTGATCGAATCAGGCCGCGGCTTCGGCAGGTTTGCGAAGAACTCACGCGTCTCGCTGCCCACCCACACATCGCAGCGCTGCCGCTCGTCATCGATGGAAAGCACAACCGTGTAATGGAAGAAGCCAACGCCAAAAGCCCCCACCTGCTTGCGTTCCAGGTAAGGGCTTTCGCCTTGCGGCTTGCAGTGCTTGGTCCAGATCAGCTCACACGCGCTGGCCACCGCCTCGCGCATCACCGAGGCCCGCGCTTCGTCCGCTTCGATCTCAGCCTGCCGCACCGCCCGCCGGGCTTCCGCCTCGGCATTCAGGCGGCGTTTCTCCTCGGCAGTCATTGGCTCCCGGCGCGGCCGCCAGCCGTTGTCCTTCGCCAGTTTGATCACCGTGCCCATGCCCGTGCCGGCTTTGCGGAAGCTCCGCCAAACCGTCTTCGCATCGCCCGCCTTATACCCAGCGCCCGTCGCGCTCCAAGTATCCCAGGCGTCGAAGCCGGCACTGGCGAACTCCGCCTTGATGCCCATCCCCACCTGCAACCAGGTATCGCGGTCATCGGCGGGGATGTACTGCAGCAGCTCGGTCAGGTCGGCCAACGTCAGCGGTACGCGCTCAACCACGCCGCACCCCCGCATTCCGCTTGTCCTCGATGCCCTGGCAGTCGGTGCACATCCGGCACCCCTTCACCGCCTCGCGCCGGGCCTGCGGAATCTCGCCGCCGCACCCTTCGCACTCGGTCAGGCTCTCGCCCTGGTACTGCACACGGCTCGCGATGATGCGCTGCAGCTCCTCGTCCTGTTCCCGCTGAGCCCGCTCGATCAGATGCTCATCCATGGCACACCGCCTCCGCTTCCATCGCCTGCTCAGCGCCCGCCACAATCCCCAGGATCTCGCCGATCACCTTGTTCGCGTGGTAGCGCAACGCCTCCACCTCGTGGTGCTCCCAGTGGCTGTCCGCGGCGCCGTCGTGCAGGCTGCCGACGAACTCGCCTTCGGCCTGCAGCAGCTCACCCAGCGCTTTCAGCGCATCCGGCGTGGCTCGCACAGGCTTGGGCACGAACACCACCGCACCGGCCGGGCGCACCAAAGCCGCCAGCAGGCGCGGGTCGCGCGTCGTGGCAACGATCTCCTCGATAAACTCAGGGTGAATCGGGCGATTGCCCGTAGGGTTGACGCGCTTGCTCAGCTCGTCCGGGTCCATGCCAATGGTCAGCGCCACGGCAAGCTGCCCGCCCTCGGCGTCCCGCGTGGCGCGGTACAGCGCCTGGCGGGTGGTCAACACCGGGCCGGCGCCCGGCAGAAGGTCTTTACGGCTCATAGCGTTAATGCCCCTGTAACGCTGTAGCCAACCGCCGGGCCGTTGCCCTACAGTTCACCTACAGCACGCGACCCTCATGACTGCTGTGTCCACGGGTCGCGGGTTGAGGTAGCCGGCTGGTAACCGGTTACCGGACCGTCGAGGCTGGGGTTCTTGCTGTGGTAAGTGGGTCCCCAGTTCTCGACCTCTATACAAGCCTGCCGCCGTAGCGACAGGCTTTTGTGTTTCTGGGCTGCTTGCCCGGCGCCGGCCCGATGGCGTTGGTAAGACTCTCGGGCCGGCTCCCGCCTGATACGTGTGCTGCGGTGCTGTGTCCTGAAGGCGGGCTGTGATTCTGGTTAGGCGCGGCGTTCGCCTTGGCGCCGCTCTCCGCGCCTACGCTCCGCCTGGCGGCGGTCAGCTTCGAAGCCGGCGCCGCCGCTCTTCTCGGCATAGAGCTTTTCCAGCTCCTTACCGATGCAGTAACGGAGCTCAGCGCCATTCAGCGCCCGGAAAACGGTCGGCTGAGTAACGCCAATAGCATCAGCGATGCCTTGCTGGGTCATCCCAGCTTCGATAAGCGCTTTCAGCATTTCAGTGATCGAGGGAGTAGTCATGACAAAGGAATGTATCCGGCTACGCATTGAGCAAGATAATACGCATCGGAATTGTCAGCCGCAATACGCTTTGCATAATTCGCAAAGGAATAATCTCGGCATGGCTATTTCGATCGGTCACATCGCCGCCACGCTGGCGGCAAGGCGCGAAAAGCTGGGCTGGAGCGAGACAGAGCTGGCCAAGAGAGCCGGCCTTAACCAATCCACCGTGCACCGCATCCTCAAGGGTGAGTTCCAGAACCCGCAGATCAATTACATCGAGCGCCTCACTCGCGCCCTTGGGTTGGATATGGCCGAAGTACTCGGCCTGCGCCAGCCCGATCCGCAAACCCTTGACTCGACCTTGGGACCCGGGCCCGCCTTGCACCAACGCGTACCTCTGATTTCATGGGTGCGCGCCGGAGATTTATGCGAGGCGATAGATTTGTTTGAACCTGGCTTTGCCGATGACTGGCTGGACTGCCCTTTCCCCCATAGCCCCTCCGCCTACTGCCTAGAGGTCCGAGGGCTGAGCATGTCCCCAGAGTACAGAACCGGGGAGATTCTTCTCGTGGAGCCCGAGCTGGTCCCCATGCACAACGATGACGTTGTCGTACGCACTCCGGATGGCCAGGTAACGTTCAAGCGCTTGCAGATAACCGAGGACGGCACATACCTTCTGGCATTGAACCCGGAATTTCCGAATCGAATCCTGCATATGCCAGAACAAACGAGCTTCTGCGGTGTAGTGACTGGTTCATGGATCAAGCGGAAACGACGGTAGACCGCGGGCAGAGACTGGACAGAATCCGAACCAAAGGTGTAAAGATACAGAACTGGCGAGTGGCAACGCGGTCTTTATATCCGTATACTCGCCGGCCACTTGAAACATGCTTGCACCCAAAAGAGACGCAGATATGGCTCTCAATCTCGCTGCCTCATCGCTGATCATGGCCACGCTGGCAATGGTTGGAGATTATTCGGTTGCTGCACAGGCTTCGCATCTGCGTTCTTCATCGTCGCATGCGGAACGCCCGAGTAAGCCAGTCAACCGACAGGACCAGCGCCGCATAATCGAAGAGATCCGGGACCAGTTCAATGAACTGGACGGACTCTACGCGCAAGCAATTCAGGCCACTCTTAAGCGCGGGTGCTTCGACGCAGAGCTGTTTGAGCGTCTTCCACACCACATCAGCATGACGAGAGCGCTAGAGGCGGCCCTGCGTGGGACCATCGTTCAGCCTGATATTGAGGAGGCGCACATGGGCTTGCGCCGCTCAGTGGCGAAGGTCAGAGGCCGACTGGTTCAGCTTGAGAATCTTCTTCTCCAAGCTCATGAAACGCCGGACTACTTCGAGAGCGACATCGACATGGAAGGGCTGAAAGCGCTTGCAGACCATTCCACTAGGCATCTGGCGAAGATTGCCTAGCGAATGGCGGTAATCGTTACCTTCAATAGCTCCACATATTCCGAACTGTTCGCTCCGATAGAAGCCAGCTATCCCGGCCTTGCCGAGAAATTAAGGGCTGACTTTCAGCGGTACGTAGAATCCGACCGTACCAACCCGCCGCATTATTTTGGGCGTGACGTCTGCTACACGCAGCCTCCCGAAGCGCTTAAATCCTCGTTGATGCACATCCACATAAAGCTTCCCCCCGGCCGCTTTCCACAGGACCGCGCGCAGTATTACCGCGTCTGCCAGCCTGGAAAACCAGGGCAAGATGCCGCGCTGGTGTATGTCCAGGGCGAGCTCGAAGAAGAGAGCTACCAGCTGTTAGCGTTTCTATGGCCAGATGCTCATGGTCAAGCCCGCCAGAGAGATTTGATGCGCTACCTTGCACGCCTCGCCCAAGAGTTTCGAGACAGCCACTAATAGGCGTCGCCTCATCGCGGAAAGCCGCTTTGGTATTTTAATCCCTATACGTATTGACTAGATAAATTCGTTGACGGATTATTGCCGCGTACCCACTTACCACGGGATCGCGACAATGGACACAGCACAGCACAGCAGCACCCGCTGCCCGGTCTTCCTGCACCCGGCAGCGGCATCCAACCCTTTCACCGTACGCCGCATCGAACGTGAAACCGGCCTGACCGCTCACGTCACCCTGCGCGCCGCACAACTCAAGCGCCACACCCTCCCCGCCTTCGAGGACTTCGGTCCGTTCGGTGGCGCAGCATGAGCACCTTCTCCCTCACCAGAGGCAGCGAAGCCGCCCTTGGCATGCTCGCCAGCCAGGCCGGCAGCGAAACCCTGCTGCTCACCCAGCCCGCCCGCGAGCTGCGCGCCGAGCTGAGCATCGAGCCATTCACCAGCGACAGCGGCGATCAGCTGCTGGCCGTGCTGTTCATGCGCGAGCAGCGCCACAGCATGACCCTCCAGCGCAACGACGGCGCCAACGCCCAGCACCTGGCCGATTGGGTCGAGGCAGTTGCCAACGGCACGGTCGATACGGCCGAGGCCATCCCGCAGCGCACTACACCCGCACCACTGCAAAACTGCTGCAAATGCGGCGGCGAGGCTATCGGGTACGACTACTCATCGACCGGTAACGCGTTTCTGCACGGTGTGAAGTGTCGCTATCGCGACTGCCACAAGGTTGAAGGTGCTCATACCGAGACCGAAGCGCACGACGCCTGGAACGCCATTCAGCGTAAACAGCTTGTCGAGCCGCGCGATCTGGCTGCTGCCACGGCGGCATTCAATGCAGCCGCGCGCGAACTGAACGAGAAGGCAGAGCCGTTGCACATCACGCACCGCTCGCTGATCCGTAACGCGATCGGCCTGCTGGGCCTTCGGCACCGGCCCGCGCCAGACGTGCAGCGCGTGATTGATGATCTGGAAACGATGCTCCTGGGCGCGCCCACTCCAGCCGATCATGTAACCAGACAATGGCTGGAGGTGGCGCATGCTGCCGAGCAGAACGAGCTGGCGGAGGCCCTCAAGAAGCACCGCATCGCGCTCACGCCGGAGTACGAGGGCCGCTGGCACGCTGATCTATACGGCAGCTTTGAGAAGCCCCTTTTCAGCGCCGAAGGCGATACGCCTGAGGAAGCCGTTGACGCGGTGATCTGCTGCGCCTGGTCGGCCACCAGCGCCAAAGCCTGAGGCCCGCCACCATGAACCGCACCCTCGACCAGGCCGCCGCCGTGCTCGGCATCGGCCCGCGCAAGCTGCGCACTCGCATGCGGGAGCTGGGCCTGCTCAACCACGCCGGCGAGCTGATCAGCAGCGAGCGCGGCCAGGGCCGGCTGTTCGTCGACACCCGCAGCCGCTGGAACCCGGCCATCAAAAGCTACACGCACTACGGCGTCGTCATGGCCACCGAGGCCGGCATCGCCTGGCTAGCCGAGCAGCTGGGCATCACCGTCACCAAGAAGGACGCCGCCGCATGACAATCTCTGCCAACCAACACGCAATCGGCGCGCTGAAGCTCACCAGCCTGTATCTGGACCACCCCAGCGTGGTGTCGGCCGACACCCTGCGCGGCGTCTGCGCCGAAGCCATCATCCACCTGCGCGCCAACCAACCGCACGCGGATGACCTTGGCCGGCTCTGGTGCGCCCTGTTCGCCGTGCTGCCGCGCAGCTTTCTGCCCTACGTCACGCTGACCACCGACCCGGCCACGCCCTACGCCTGCGTCATCACCGATGCCGCCGGCAATATCGTCGACCGCCAGCTGGGCAAGACCATCGAAGGCGTCACCGAACTCATTCGCCTGCGCCACACCGCCCCCAGCCCGGCACGCACCTCAGAGGGGCGCGGGGAGATCAGAGGGACCGCGCCGTGAGCAGCACCTACCAGCAATTGCTGCGCCGCTACGACCGGCCCTGCCTGCCGCTGGACGAAGTGCGCGCCGAGTACCTGCCGCACATCGGCGACGTCGAGTCGCTGATCAAGCTGATTCACCAGGGCCGCGTCCGCCTGCGCTACACCCGCACGGACGTCACCCGCAAGGCGCCACCCGTTGTTTACCTGCGCGATCTGGCCGCCTGGCTGGACGCCCACGACCCGAGCAACACCCAACCCGCCACTGACCGCGTGGCGTCGTAACCAACCGCAACAAGGACACAGCAAATGAAAGCAACCGACACCAGCGAGTTCATCAACAGCCTCAACGCCGGCGTGTTCGCCGACCAGGTAGGCCGCGCCCTCTCCGACGTCGCCGCAGGCGTCATCGAGCACAGCAAGCAAGGCCAGATCACCCTGACCTTCAAGCTCAAGCAGATCGGCCAGAGCAACCAGGTGGCCGTGTCGCACACGCTCGACTACGTGCAGCCAACCAAGCGCGGCAAGAAGCGCGAAGACACCACGCTCGACACGCCGCTGTACGTGACCGCCAACGGCCTCGAACTGTTCCAGACCGACCCGACCGCGCAGCTGTTCAGCCGCGAAGACGCGCCGGTTAAAGCGCGCGAAGTCTGACCCAGCAAAACCCACTTACCACACAAGGAAGCAACACCATGCCAATGAGCAAAGAAGCCATTCAGCACATCGAGTCCCAGGCCATCATCGCCGCCGCCAAGCCTATCGTCATCGACGGCGGCACGTCCGTGGCCGTGCTGCCGGAAACTGTCAGCCTGCGCAGCCTCGAGCAGTACCAGCCCCTGCGCGATCGCTTCCGCGGAACACTGCGCACTCATTCGCTGCGCGACTTCACTAAGTACGTCGCCGCCCATGACAACGCCAACCAACCCCGCCCGGGTGGCTTCATCGATCAGGACGCTATGTCCGCCACCGTCATCTTCAACCTGGGCGAGCCCGACCACGCCGGCCACGGCGATGACACCGCCACCCTCACCCTCAAGCCCACCGCCGCCTATGCCGCACTGCAGAGCGTCGTCGGAAAACCGCACAGCCAGCAGGCACTGGCCGAATGGCTGGAGGACTGGCTGCCCAACCTGACGGCGCTCGACGGTAACGCCGACCTGAACATGCTGAAGGCCATCAACGCCGTGCGCCGCATGACCATCAAGGCCACCAGCCAGCGCGACAGCAACGTCGGCGACTTCTCCTCCAGCCGTTCGGCCATGGATGAGATCGAGGCCAAGAGCCAGGAAACCCTGCCGTCGGCGTTCATCTTCACCACCGTGCCGTTCGAAGGCCTGCAGGTCACCACGATCACCCTGCGCCTGTCCGTCATCACCGGCCGCGACGAGCCGCAGCTCAAGCTCCGCTGGGTCGGTGAAGAAGCCCAGCGCGAAGAGTTCGCCCGCGAGTTCAAGGCGGTGCTCGAGCAGGAAGTGGGCGGCATCGTGCCGCTGAGCATCGGCACCTTCAGCCTCGGCAAGTAAGCGCAGCACCTACCCGCCGGCCTTACCAGCCGGCGGTTCTACATCAGAGGGACACAGCAATGAACTTCACAACCATCCAGATTATGGCCTTCGTCGGTGCCGTTGCCGCAATGGCCATCGTCTTCGGCCTCGGCTACCTCGAGGGCCGCCGCGCTGCGCGGCAGGACCTCGAACACCTGGCCACCGCCAACCGTAAGCTAGTCGACAACCTTCGCCACCGCGCCGAACGCGCCCAGCACGAACACACCATCAGCCGCCTCAACGCAGCCCAGGCACTGGAGCACCTGACCGAGGAGCTGGACGCCCTGCGCACCGAACTTGCCGACGCCCAACGCCGCGCACTCACCGCAGAGGACGCCGAAACCCTCGCCGAGATCGCCGCCAAGCTCAACCTGGCCGCCACGGTGTTCACCAAGATGGGCTCCGAACAAGGCGCCCACGCCAGCAAACTGGCCTTCGCCGCCATCGCCATCGCTGACCGCTACTGGAACACCACCCCGCTTTCAACCTGGGAGCGCGTAGACGCCACCCTCGGCACGCAGCCTGCTGCGATGTGTATGTGAGGGAACAGCATGTCTATCGAACTTGCGAGAGTAGTCTCAAATCTTCGGAAGCTTGCCCGGCGCAGCACTTTGGCTGTGGGGAGCAGGCTCCAAATCATCTTCCAGCCCCAGGCGCCCATTGATGTAGCGGTAAGCCCAATTCAGCGCCTCGTTATATGCCTCCAGATCATCCCCGTACCACTGCAAGCAACAGAAGTCCTCGGGGTGGTTATCGCTCGCACCAGGAGGGAAGCGAAGACTGTAAGACCAGCTTTCCCCGCTACCATCCTGCATTTGCAGGCGAAACATGATCTCGAAACTGATGCCTTTGTAGCTGCACGTTATTGGAATCGAAGCTTGGCTCATCTCCGTAGCCTTGAATCGGCGAGTGTAGGCGTTAGTCCCCGTAGAGCCGGCATTGTTCTCCCGTACCTGCCTGCAGGTGCAAGTCATGGATAACCTCTATCGCATCCACCCGCAGCCGGGGTTCAACTTCAACGGCATAAGCCAACTAAATCTGTTCGCGCCGCCCCTCTCAGCTGTATCCGCCAACCGGTCGCCCTACTTGCCTTTCGATCCCGCCGCAGCTCGCAAAATCATCCTTGAGCAGCTGCATCGCGCTGGCGGTGAGTGGGTGCGCCGCATGGCTATTCGACGCGCCACCGGAATGCGCCCAAGCGAAGTGGCGAGCCTTCTGGACGACCTGGCACGCACAGGCCTGATCGAGTTCACGGAAACGATGGACATCATCCACCCATCGCACGGCCACATGGGCCAGACACGCGGATATCGCATGCCAAGCACCGGCGCTTCGGAGGTCACGGCATGACCTATTCCATCTTCTACAGCACCGAAATGCCCAACGACACCGCCAAGGTCAGCGGGCGCCTGCCACGCAAGCCGCAGCGCTGGACAATGGAATGGCTGGTCAAGACGCCAGACGGCAAGACCCACGTCGACAACTCGCGCACCATCCAGCGCGCCACCTATGAGGAGGTGAACGCGATCATGGGCGCCATCATCGACGACATCAAAGCCGAGATCGGCGAGCTGGCCACGTTCATCAGCTACCGCCTGACCTGCCATGGCGGCACCAAGAAGCATCGCAAGGGAGGGAAACGCCGTGGTCGCGCTTGAAGGTTACCTGCGCGAGGAGCAGGTCTTGGAGGTTACGACCCTGTCACACGCTACGCTCTGGCGCGAGATCAAGGCCGGGCGCTTCCCGAAACAGGTCCGGCTTTCGCCAGGCCGCGTCGGTTGGCGAGCATCCGATCTGCGTCTTTGGCTGGAGGATCCCGCGGGGTGGCATCTCGGGAACCAGCACCAAGCCGCCTAACGGCAACCGCCTGTTATCGAAAAAAAGATAATCTTTACCTTCCGATGCGTTGACAAGCGTAGCCGCGGTGCGGATATGCTAGCCGGCACGGTAACTCGAAGGTTTCGATTGCTTGGATTCGATCGTTTCTCTAGAATTCGGCACCGGTTTTTTTGAGCAGGATGGTGCATTGGACGCTGAAGCCAATCTGGGCGCTGACCACGAAGATGTTGAGCAACTGCCAAAGCTCAAACTGGAATTGCAGGATGTGATTTCGGCTGAAACGGTGAACCCCATCATCGAGGTCCTTCGAAAGGCGAATGATGGCGATCTGATCGAAATCCACCTCCGCCATAACGCAGGCGGGAATGTTGATCGGATGGTAGCGCTGATTGAGGCGCTGAACTCTACGGCAGCTCAGGTAGAGATTACGTTTAGCCGCTATGTGATGAGTGCCGCCGCCACGATTTGGCTATGGTTCTTCATGAGAGAGACAAACCGGGTGAAATCGCTATTCCCAAAAAAGAAGGGAGTTGTGATGTACCACCGGCCACGCAGGCAGAGAGGAGGTTATCTTTGTTTCTGCGATGAGATGGCGGCGGATCACCCGCTGCGCGAGCCTCTGCAAGAGAAGATGCGGATGTTCGATGAGCTGTTCGAAGAAGTCTTCGACCTAATGTGCCGAAACAGCGCGCTGCAGGAGAGTCAACCTGAATTAAAAGCTGAGCTTCATAGCGAAGAAGATCAGCTAATGTACAAGCATAGCCTGCACAGAATGCGGGACGCTTACTACGGGAACCAAGACTGCCTGATTCCCGTCTAAATGGTGAGAGTATCAATGGAGTGGGGAATAGGCGTATGACTTTTAGATCACTGCGTCATATAGAGCCGTTAACTGATGCCCAGCGTCAGGAGAATGCCGAAAAAACTCGCAAATCGCTTGAATCGTACAAGCGAGCTGCGCGCGATATTCAAGAGATTTGCGCGAGCAGAGGCATGGACGAGCCGGTAATCGTCGCTAAGACAGCCTGAGAAAACGAAAAGCCCCGCATGCGGGGCTTTTCTTTGCCTATTCAACGATTCCTGCCACATCTACAAGCCAGGTAGCCCAATCCTCGAGGCCCTGGCTTTTTTCTTTCAGGTAGTCGTACCGGTCATAGTGCTTCGACGAAACATCGCTGAAGGCATGCCCCTGGATGCGATCGCGAAGTTCCTTGCTGATCCCCGCCACACCCATCAGCGTTTTGCAGGTCCGCCGCAGGTCGCGCAGCGTGAATGGCGTCTTGAACGTGTCCGGGTGCCGCGCGCATAGCTTCGTCACTGCCCGCGACACGGACTGAACGTTGATCGAATTGTTCTTGTACCGGCCCATGAACGGAAAGGCCTCTTCGCCGGAGACCGGTTTCAGCCGCTCCAGGCAGGCGCGGCTCAGGCGGTTGAACGGCACCACATGAATCTCCCGCTCGCCTTCTACGCCCTTCTTGCTGCGGATCATGTAGTAGTCGTCGCGGTACATCGTGCGATCGGCCGCCACCACCTGCTCCGGCCGCTGCCCACCGCTGGCGATCAGGAACTTGATCAGCTCCGCCGTGACCAGGCTCAGTTCCTCGGGTAGCAGGTTCCACAGCGCCGCCAGCTCTTCCTTGCTCAGCACGCGCTGCCCGGGGCGCTCCCAATCGCCCTGCACGGGGATGCTCGCCACCGGGTTATAGGTCAACCCGAAGCGCACCTTCGACTTGAGGTAGTCCCGCGGGTTGTATTCCTGGTTCAGCCCGTGCTGGAACGCCGCATGCAGCTGCGACCGCACCCGGTTGCAATAGGTCGTCACCTTCGCCTTGATCATCGCGGAAATAATGTCGCGGATATCGCCAGGCTCGATGGCACTGGCCAGCTTCTTCACCAGGTGCGGGAACGGCTCAGAGACATAGTGCTTGAGCGACCATTCCACGTTGCCGGCCGAGGCCGCACCTTCGGCTTTCAGCTTGGCCACATACGAATCGATCAGGTTCTGCAGCGTGCCCTCCGCTTCACTCTGTGGCGAGGCCCCTTTGCACTTGTCGCGCGCAACGGTGAGCGACATCGTTGGCCACACGCCGAGCTTGCGTTGCTTCTTCTTGCCGGCCACGAACCACTGGTAGTAGAACTCCTTCGTGCCGTTGGCGCGAACCTTCAGCAGCAGCACCCCTTCCCCGCGCGCACCGCGCCCGTCGGACATCACATAGTCGCGGTCTTCTGGCTTGAGCGAACGGATCTGCTTTTCGGTTAGCATGCGTGACAGTTTCCGGTGACAGTTGTCCCGAACTAACACGAAATTCAGCGGGACAAATTGAGACTGAGCCGGAAGCCCCAGCCCATACAGGACGGGGATTGTAGCGCCTTTACGATACCTCGCGTTATACCCTGATATTTGGCCCGTTATAGATTCCCAAGCTCATGACGAGGGTTCGATTCCCTTCGCCCGCTCCAGTCTTTAAGGCCCTGCTTGCGCGCGGGGCCTTTTCATTTGCGGTCGGGCAACCTGCAGATGGTTCGCCTTCTGCCAAAGGTTTCATGCCTTTGTCGACCAAACCACCATTGCTCTCAGCCGCGCAGAAACGTCAGCACTCGCTGCGTGAACGCGTCGCCCGCCTCTACGTTAGCCAGATGAGCGGCCTCGAAGGCAACCAGTTCGGCGGCGGGGATATTGGCCTGGATGAATTGGCCATGCTCGACAGTTGTCACCGGGTCCTTGGCGCCGCAGACGACCAGGGTTGGGGCCTTGATCGCGCAAAGCTGCGTGCGATAGTCGGCATCGCGGACAGCCGCACAGTTGGCGGCGTAGCCGTCTGGTGAGGTGCTGGCGATCATCTCGGTGACGCGTGCCACAGTCGTTGGGTTCGCCTCGGCGAAGCCAGCCGTGAACCAGCGGGCAATGGAAGCATCCCGCATGTCCCGCATGGTCTGCTCACGGCCAGCCAGGACGCTATCGATGCGGGTGTTCCATACTTCGTCGGTACCGATCTTTGCTCCGGTATTGCACAGAACCAGCCGTTGCAGGCGGTCGCCGGCATGGATTCCGAGCCACTGACCGATCAGTCCGCCCATGGATAGGCCGCAGAAGGAAAAGCGCTCGATACCTAACGCATCGAGCAGGGCCAGCACGTCCGCTCCCAGCTGTTCGATACTGTAGGGCCCCTCGGTGACACTCGAATCGCCGTGGCCGCGCGTATCGTAGCGCAGCACGTGAAAGTGCTCGGCAAATGCCGGGACCTGGTCGTCCCACATATGAAGATTCGTGCCCAGGGAGTTGGACAGCACCAGCACCGGCGCGCCTTCCGGACCATCGAAACGGTATTTCAGGCTGGCGTCGGCCAGCTTTACGATCGGCATGCTCGTTCTCACTCGTTCAGTGCCCGGCCAAGCCTGGCAGGGGGATACCTGCAGAACGCTTTCCGGGATCGTTGTTCGTTGCCGGTGGCTCCTTAAGACCCGACATGCAAAGCTCAGCGTCTGCACATCACCGGGCAGAACCACGTCGGCGCTGTCCTTCGTCACCGCAACGTGGGCTCAGCTCCACCGTTTTCCACGCTACGGCGCCTGCGTCTTCGTAGGGTGAACAACCACGTCAGCGGGTTCACCACAGTGGTCATACCCTTTCGACCACCAGCGCCAACCCCTGTCCAACGCCAACGCACATGGTTGCCAGGCCGAGCTTACCGCCGGACTTCTCCAGCTGATGGACAGTAGTCAGCACCAGACGCGCGCCGCTCATACCCAGCGGATGGCCGAGGGCGATGGCGCCGCCGTTGGGGTTTACGCGGGCATCGTCGTCGGCCAGGCCGAGGTCGCGGGTCACCGCCAGCCCTTGGGCGGCGAAGGCTTCGTTCAGTTCGATGACGGCGAAGTCACTGACCGCCAGCTTCAGCCGCTCGCACAGCTTCTTCACCGCCGGTACCGGGCCGTAACCCATTATGCGCGGAGCGACGCCGGCACTGGCCATGCCGAGCACCCGGGCGCGAGGCTTGAGGCCGTACTTCTGCACCGCCTCGGCGCTGGCGAGGATCATCGCCGCCGCGCCGTCGTTGACGCCCGAGGCGTTGCCGGCGGTGACGGTCTTGTCCGGGCCGTTGACCGGCTTGAGCTTGGCCAGCGCTTCAGCGGTGGTGTCGGCACGCGGGTGCTCGTCAGTATCGACGATCGTTTCGCCCTTCTTGCCCTTGATCACCACCGGGACGATTTCCTCGGCGAAGAAGCCGGCCTGCTGGGCGGCGGCGGTGCGCTGCTGGCTGCGCAGGGCGAAGGCGTCCTGATCCTCGCGGTTGATCTGCCACTCGTCGGCGACGTTGTCGGCGGTCTGCGGCATCGCGTCGACGCCGTACAGCTCCTTCATTTTCGGATTGATGAAACGCCAACCGATGGTGGTGTCCTCGATCTTCTGGGTGCGGCCGAACGCCGAGTCGGCCTTGCCCATCACATAGGGCGCGCGGGACATCGACTCGACGCCGCCGGCGATGGCCAACTCCAGCTCACCGCTGGCGATGGCGCGGAAGGCCGTGCCCACCGCGTCCATGCCCGATGCGCAGAGACGGTTGAGGGTCACGCCCGGCACCGTCTCCGGCAGCCCGGCGAGCAGCGCGGCCATGCGCGCGACATTACGGTTGTCCTCGCCGGCCTGGTTGGCGCTGCCCATGAACACCTCTTCGACCGCCGCTGGATCGAGCCCAGGATTGCGTTCGAGTAGCGCCTTGAGCGGAATTGCCGCCAGGTCGTCAGCCCGCACGCCAGCCAGCGCGCCGCCAAAGCGGCCGATGGGGGTGCGTACGGCATCACAGATGAATACGTCGCGACTCATTCCTCTCCTCCTTGCTGGCCGTGGGCAGCGGCTGTGCGGGCTTCCAGGGCGCGCAACGCTTCCAGTTCCTCGGCGCGAGGCGCTTCGGTAGTACCGAGCGTTTCGGCGAAGCGGATCGCCCAGCCGGTGTTCTCCACCACCTGCTCGCGGGTCACGCCCGGGTGCAGCGCGGTGACGATGAACTCATTGGTGCCGGCTTCCGGCTCCATGATGCACAGGTCGGTGATGATCGCGACAGGGCCCTTGCCGGGCAGGCCCAGCTGCTTGCGATGCTCACCGCCCTCGCCGAAACCAACCGAAGTGATGAAGGCAAGCCTGTCGACGAAAGTGCGATGCGACTGTTTGAGGATGATCAGCACTTCCTTGGCGCTGCCAGCAATCTCCGGCGCGCCGCCGGCACCTGGCAGGCGCACTTTCGGCTGGTGGTAGTCGCCGATCACCGTGGTGTTGATATTGCCGTACTTGTCCACCTGCGCCGCGCCGAGGAAGCCTACGTCGATACGCCCACCCTGCAACCAGTAGCGAAAGATCTCGCCAGTCGGCACCACGGTGTCGGCGGTCTCGGCCAGTTCGCCATCACCGATGGACAGCGGCAGCACGGAAGGTTTGGCGCCGATCGGGCCGGATTCGTAGATCAGCACGACCTCCGGCGCATGGGTCAGGCGCGCCAGATTGGCGGCCTTCGAAGGCAGACCGATGCCGACGAAGCAGACGCTGCCATTGCCGAGGCGGCGGGCAGCGGCGACGGTCATCATTTCATTGGTGCTGTAGGCGCTCATCAGTTGGCCTCCTGCTGCTGGGCCAGCTTGCGCTGGAAGGCGGCGAAGTCTTCGGTGCCGCGGATGTAGGTATCGATCCAGGTAGTGAACGCCTTGCGGTCGCGGGCGATCGGGTCCCAGGCCTGGTAGAAGCGGTTATCGCGCTCGTAATAGCCGTGCGCGTAGGAAGGATGCGCGCCGCCCGGCACCAGGCAGACCGCAGTCAGCGCCCAGGTCGGCAGCACGCAGGCGTTCATCGGCGCGTTCAACTCGTCGACGATCTCCTCGACGGTAACGATGCAACGTTTGGCTGCCAGCGCGGCTTCCTTCTGCACTCCGAGAATGCCCTGGATCAGCACGTTGCCCTTGCGGTCGGCCTTCTGCGCGTGAATCACGGTGACATCCGGGCGCACGCTCGGCACGGCCGCCAGCACCTCACCGGTGAAAGGACAGGTAACCGACTTGATCAGCGGGTTGACCTTCGGCAGATCGGAGCCGGCGTAGGCACGCAGCACGGCGAACGGCAGGCCGGACGCACCGGCCACATAGGCGTTGGCGAGATCGGCGTGGCTGTGTTCCTCGATCTCCAGCGCCTGCGGCCAGCCCTTCTCCACCGCATCACGCAGGCGGTGCAGCGAGCCGACGCCGGGGTTGCCGCCCCAGGAGAAGATCAGCTTCTTCGCGCAGCCGGCGCCGATCAGCAGGTCGTAGACCAGGTCCGGTGTCATCCGCACCAGGGTCAGGTCCTTGCGCCCCTGACGCACGACTTCGTGAGCCGCGGCGGTCGGAATGAGGTGGGTAAAGCCTTCCAGGGCGACCGTGTCGCCGTCGTGAACGAAGCGCTCGACGGCTTCGCGAAGTGTGAGAAGTTCAGCCATGAGTCGGTCTCTAGTCTTCGGTGCGCAAACGTGCGCGTTGACGAAAACATTAACGACCACGGCAAGGCGTCACAATCCGATAATCGACATATCGTTCGATTACCGAACAACTTACGAAACGCGGTTTGCACCCAATGCGCGTGCATGGCGGGCACCGAAGCCTGCCACAACCAGTCAGTGGAATAGGCGGGTACTGAGTTCCCGGCTGGCCTCCAGCAGCACTGGCAGGAAACGGGTCTCCAGCTCCTGACGGGATACGCGACCGGCGTGGGTGCCGACATTGAGCGCTGCGAGCACCTGCCCGGCGGAATCCTTGAGCGGCACCGCCAAGGAGCGCAGCCCTACTTCCAGTTCCTGGTCGATGATGACCCAGCCCTGCCGGCGAATCTCCTTGATGCTCTCGCGCAGCGCTTCGGGGGTGTGCAAGGTGCGGCTCGTCTTGATCTGCAAATCGGCACGGTCGAGATACTCGTCCAACGCCGCATCATCCAGTGCCGCCAGCAGGATGCGGCCCATGGAGGTGCAGTACGCGGGCAGCCGGCTACCTACCGAAAGGTCCACTGAGATCAGCCGCTGCGGCGTCGCCGAGCGCGCCACATAGAGCACCTCGTCACCTTCCAGGGTCGCCATCGAACAGGCTTCATGGAGCTGTTCGCTGAGACGGTCGAGGATCGGCTGGGCAGTCACGGCCAGCGGCGTGGACGACAGATAGGCGTGGCCCAGTGTCAGTACCTTGGGCAGCAGCGAATAGGTGCGCCCGTCGGTGGTGACGTAG
>CEQA01141590.1_pt1 | contig 40951 bp, 11 predicted proteins | sample 530501 | NCBI WGS metagenome assembly CEQA01 (sample SAMEA2620227, study PRJEB7988) | marine metagenome | isolation source: saline water (ENVO:00002010), including
TCCCTAATGAAACTTTTAATTTCCCTGAATTTTATTTTAAATTACCCGATTTATATTTAAATAATATATTACCACACTTTAAGCATTTAGGTGAAATGAAAAATCATAATATCTATATTATGAAATTAGAGGAATTTATTAATGCTAACGAATAAGGAGTTAGATTTTGTCTTTGTTACAGATTTGCATATCAGGAATACAGAAAAGTATGGAAAAGTTGGCGAAACTGGTCATAATACTAGGCTTGATGATAAGCTCTCTCATATTAGGTCTAGCGTATCTTATTGTATCGATAATAAATGTGATTTGTGGGTTTGTGGCGGAGATGTTTTTGACAAAATAAATCCTGCTGAAAATCTAAGGAATCTCTTCTTTGAATGTATATTACCATTAATTGAGATAGGTACTCCTATCTACATAGTTGTTGGAAATCATGATACCGATTCAAAAATCTATTCTTTTATGACTGAAGAAAAATTATTTAAAACCTTAAAAAAAGATTCCATAAAAATTATAGCTGAACCCACTAAAGAAAATATTAAAGGAAATGATTTTTTATTTATACCTTGGATAGAAGATGAACAAGTTAGTTACCATCTAAGGCAACATAAAGATTGTATTGTTATTGGACATTTTGGGGTTCATGGATCTTCAGTCGGCCCCTCAGAATATAAATTATCTTCAGGGATATCCCCTAATTTATTTAAACACCATAGGATAGGTATTATGGGGCATTATCATAAATATCAATGGTATGATGCTTTGAATTGGGGTTATATAGGTTCTATATCTAGAGTAGATTTCTCTGAAAGAGATGATGAAAAATATTTTGCACATTTCACTTCACTCCGAGGGGTTCCCAAAGTTGAAAGGAAAATGATAAATGTAAATGATAGGAAATTCTTTCAATATAATATCTACGAGAAAGAGGATCCTAATTTTGAAGAATTACTTAATTGGGATGAAGCTTCTATAAAAGATGCAGTAGTTAAATTAGTTTTTATAGGGGAAGAAAATTGGTATTTAACTTTTAATCCTAACGAAATAAAGAGTAAAATATTAAAAACGTATAAAGCTCATAAATTATTTATTGAACATCTAACTAAATCTTCAGGGAGATTTATGATGCCCGAGATTAATTTAGAATCTGATTGGTCTGAGGGTATTGAATTACATTGTTCAGCTAAGAAAAAACCTGAAATGATTGAATTAGGTAAAAAGATTTTAGCAGAGGTTCAACATGAATCTTAATAGATTAGAAGTTAATAATTTTGGATCATTCGGGGAAAATAATGTTGTTGATTTTTCATTATATGACCCAAATGATAGGATTTTAGTTATTGGGGAAAATAGAGATTCAGCAGGTAGTGATTCAAACGGCAGTGGTAAATCTACTTTATTTAATGCTATCTCTTGGGCTATATTTGGTAAGTTACCTAATAATGTAGATGTAGAAGATGTTATAAGGAGAGGAACTTCAGAGACTTCAGTTAAGCTCCTCCTAAAGAGTACTGAATTCGAGATAATGATAGTCCGCACTCGTAATCAAAAGAAACAATTCCTCTCCTTTTTCGTCAATGGTGAAGATAAAACATTGAGAACTACACAACAAACTCAATTAGCTCTCCTGCAATATTTTGGAATTCTCGAGAGTAATAAAAATTATTTCACTGATTTTCTAAATACTACTTACTTTTCTATAGCGGCTATACAATCTTTTGCTGGGAAAGAATCTACAGCTAAAGATAGGTTAGATTTAATAGCACGATTTTTAAATTTAGAATTATTAGATAAATGTTTAAATCGAACAAAAGTTCATTCTCAACATGCTAAAACTAAATTAACTCAACATCTAGGTCAATTAGAATATTTGAGTGATAAAATAGAAAATAATCCTGACCCCTCTACTCTTAAACAAGACAACGCTAATCTTAATAATCTAATTGATAATTTAGAAATTGAAAATAAGAAGTTAAATTATAATTTAAAGAGTGCGGAAGAAAAAAAACAAGTAACTATTGATTTACAAGATTTGCGCTCTCAAATTAGCCGTTTAAAATCCGATTCTGAACAATTCATATCTATGTTAACTAATCAAAAAGACGAATATGAAATTAAATTAAATAGTAAAAATACTTTATTAAAAGAGGTGGAAAAGATTGAATTAAGTTTAGCGGGGAATAGTATTAAAGATTTACACAGTAAAAGAGATAAACTTAAAGATCATCTCAAAAAAGGGACAACTAAATTATCTAGATTAAAAGAAGTTTGTGGATCTCATGAGAAGAAGATCTTTTTTTATCAAAGTCAATTAGATCATATTAAACATTGTCCAAAATGTGGAGATTCTTTAATGATTGTGGATGGAGATATTCAACAGTTAGATTCTGTTCAATTAAAAAGAGAGATTAATGCTCACCATTCTCAATTAGAAGGTGTCACTAAAGAATATCAAGATTTACATAAATCTATTAGTGAATTTGAAGAGAAAGTAAAATCGGCAGACTCTGATGTAGAGAATTTAATATTAAATGAAGGTAAATTAACTAATCTAAGAAGTAAAATAAAAGAATTAGAACAATTACCTGATTTAATTGAATTAACTAATAAAAAAATTAAAGAAAAAGAAAAATCAGATAAAAAATATTTGAAACAATTAAATTCGAAATCTGTATCTTTAGAAGTAAAATTATTAAAGTATAAAGGGGTAGATGAAAATTTAGTTGAAGCTTATAAAGAAAATATTGATGACAATGTTAATAAAATTAGGAATCACAGAGATGAAGTGGCCCGAAATCAAACTATTCTATCTCAAATCAAAAGTGATTATAGTAAATTTAAAAAATTAAAAGAGAAAGAGAAAAACCTATTAAAAGATGTTAGTGATTATCAATTTTGGATAGAAGGTTTTCCTCAAATACGTACATGGATGATTGAATCTTTCTTACCTTCCTTTGAAGAACAAGTTAATACTTATTTAAATAGGATGGAAGTAGGTATGAGAATCCGGTTTCAAACTTTTAAAGAAAAGAAAACTAAGAAAAAAGGTACTGATAAATATAAATATCAATTTAATATTCAAATTATAGATGAGAATAATAATAAAAGAAATCTTGAAACTTATTCTGCTGGTGAATCAAAAAGAATCGGCGTTGCAGTAGGTTTTGCTTTAAGAGAATTAACTTTAACTAGGGGATATAATTCTTTTGAATTTTTATTATTAGATGAAGTTGTTGATAGTTTAGATGAAACAGGTATTTTAGAATTTTTTGAGTTATTAAATATTATCTCTGGATTAAAATTTGTAATATCACATAATTCTTCTTTAAAAACAAGATTTTCAAAAGTGATTAGGGTGACTAAAGAAGACGGTAAATCAACTGTTGCCCAGATCAGCTAATCATAATTATATTATAATATTAACTATAAACCGATATTAAGGGAGTTAAATGAAGAAAAAACGTAATCTAAAACCAGTGAAACTTGACCCCAAGTTTCAGAAAAAACTAGGAATCCTTTCCATTGAACCTAAAATAAAAAGAAATCCCATTATTGCTCAAAGTGGTACTTATAACGGAATGAAGCATGAAACATTGGGTAAAGATATTGAAGGATGGTTAGAGAAACCTGATATAATTGTAGATTCATATACAGATATGGAAAATATCGAAGATGGATCTTATGAACATATATTTATTCCATATACATTAGAGAGAATGTGGCCTTGGGAAACTATCCCTTGTTTAAAAGAATGTCATAGAATATTAAAACCTGGAGGACATATTGCATTAATAATAGAACCTTTGGAATCTATTGGACAAGCTTTAATAGAAGGAGATATTCATAGGACTATACATATGCCACCTGATGGTACTGCAGCTTTAACACCTCATAATATAATGTATGGAGATCCGAATAAAATTTTAAAAAATACTATGTATGCCAAAAAACAAACATTTACTAATAAATGGATTAATTCTTTATTAATATCTGGGAAATTTAAACCAGTTCAACAAACTCCATTAGATGCTTCTCAAATGTTAATAGTAGGGGAGAGACAAAATGATTAAAATTTGCGTTTTTAATGGTGTAAGAACTGATAATGGTAATTATCATTATAGAGGTATGGAACCTTGGAGAATATTATCACATAAAGATCCTAACTATGCTATTAAACATATTAACAATATAGAGACTAATGTTTTAGAGAATTCTGATGTAATATTTTTTCAAAGATTAATGGGAGCTAATGTCTTAGAGGTAGCAGCTTACTATAAACATATTGGTAAAAAGATTATATATGAAACGGACGATCATTTACAACAAGTTCCTGATTGGAATTTTTGGTCTGGTCAATATGATAAATATACAGTTCAATTATATGAAGCTATGTTAGAAATTGCTGATGTAATTACTACATCTACCCCTAATATGGTAGAGCTTTGTAAAAAATATAATAAAAATGTTGTTTATTGTCCAAACTCTATTAATATCCATAATTTTCCATTAAGACCTAATAATAATAAAAAACCAGTTATAGGTAGTAGTATTAGTTATACAGCTAGGAGTGGAGATTATATAAGAAGTGGAGTTTTAGAAGTATTACATAAATTTAAGGATAAAGCTAATATAAAAATATTATCAGGACATGCTGGTAAAGGGATACCTACTATGGAAGATACTGAGAATACTCCTTTTAGAGCTTTATATCCAGTTGATATTGATACTAGTCCAGAAATGGTTCCAGATATGGAAAAATTAGAGGGTATTGAGATTATACAAGTTCATCCATTCTTATTACATTATCAAACTATGACTATGGCAGATTTAGATATTGGTATTGCTTGTCAAGCTAATCACCATTTTAATAAGTTTAAAAGTAATCTTAAATGGTTAGAATATAGTATGATGGGGATTCCTACAATTGCTAGTAAAATGCCTTCCTATGAATGTATTAATCATATGGAAGATGGAATTTTATGTGAAACTCCTGAAGAATGGGAAGAAGCTATTCAATTACTAATTGATAAACCTGAGGAAGGTGAAAGATTAGTTAAAAATGCTAGGGAGAGAATATTGAAAGAATTTAATATTGCAGAAAATTATAAGAATTGGAAATCTGCAGTAGATTTAGCTATGGAGGTTAATAATGGGTAAAAAACGTAATAAAAGAAAAACTCTTAAAGAACTTAAAGAGATTAAAGAACAAGCTGATATTTCTGAAAATGTCGTTAATAGTTTAAAAATCCCAGAAGTTAAAAAACCTATAGAGGCTATTAAAGAGGAAAAAAGTAAATTCGATATTAAAGTTGAAGCTCTTGCTGAAGCTATTAGAACTCCAGAAGGTAGGAAATTAGCTTTAAGAATTAAGATATATAATAATATTTGTCATATTTATCAAGGATTATTAAAAAATGTATGGGGTAGGATTAACCCTAATGGTTCTCATACTATATATAGACATGCTTTAACTAATCTTCTTAGAAGAAACGAGAATACAAAAGATTTATTTTAAATTAATAATTTTCCCAATCTCTTCTAAACTCCTAGATTCAAATAATCGCCCGTTATAAATTGCTTTATTGTTTGTAATAACAACTGGGTGTATATTAAACCAATCATCTGTATATTCAACAACCCCACAACCTTGTTGCCAATTTACTTGTCGAGCGTTTGTAGGTACAATTGAAGCATCTAATCTACATAATGTTCCAAAAGATGCTGCTAGGTAAGTATGATTTTTTCTCCTAGATCTTACTGTTTTACAAGCTAATTCTACTCTATGAATATGTCCGAATATTGATGAATGTCTTGCTTCATCTAATACCTTTGTTACTGTTTGACCAGATTTCGCGCCTACCTTATTACCATGATGACAAACTAAATCATCATTAATCCAATATTCACCTCTTGGATAATCTCCATGATATGTAATACCCATTTTATCTAAACCTAATAAGAATGGTACACTAATAATAGGATCCTCATCCGGCATATTAGCTCGTTTTAGAGCGTAACTTTCCATTGTATTCTTAATTATATTATCAAGTAATCTTTTCTCATGATTACCCTCAATATACTCTATATTTGCATTAGGTACTATACCTCTTAAAGCTCCATACCAACTAGCTAATTCATCAATAGTTGGTTGAGTAGTTTGAATAAATTCGGGCTTTATCATAAAGTGAGTAGACCAACTTGGTAAATCTAAATTATCCCCTAATAATACAACAGTCTCAGGTTGTAAAAATTCAGCTATTTGCCATACAATATCCATAGCGAATCTATCATGTAAAGGTTCTAATTTATTAGAATAACTTTCTATATCTTTTTTAAATCCTGCTTGAATATCAGGAATTACTAAAGCTATCTTAGTATCTCTTTTAGGTGGTGTAGTTTTAATTGGTTTAACATTAACTTGAGCAGCTTTAATAACTGGCCATTCTTGAACAACTGGTTTTAATCGAACTAATTTAGCTTCTAATTTATATAAGTTAACTACTTTAGGTATAGGTTCCATACCTTCTGAAGTAGTCTTAGTTCCTTTCATAGCTACTTGCCAAGTATTTACTTTATAATCTTGAACTTTCCAGACATTTTCATCTACTTTAAATATACTTAATATCTTTCCTATATCTGGAGGGGTTGTCCCTGTTGGGCTCACAAGTGTAGCATTATTACCTTCAATTATAAAACCTTCGGGGATGTTATCACTATAACCTAGTTCTTCATGTTGTAGACAAAAACCTTTCCTACAATTATTATCTGAGCATTTTACATATTGTTTTTCAAAACCTCTTTTATCAACATATGTATGGGATTTAAAATATCTTTCGTTACCACACTTTGGGCATTTATTCATGTATTTTTCCTCTTTGATTTAATATAAGCATAATATCACAATTTCTAATATGAAGGTCCTAAACCTTGTCCATAAGTACCATATTGAGTTAGATTTAGTGTTGGTTTTCTAAATAAAATATTTGAATACCATGCACCATTAAAATCAGTAAATTTACATTTATGCATTTCAGTGTACCACCAATGGTCTCCACTTTCTATACCATCTTCTTGATACCAGAAACTACTAGATGATTGATTTACATACATCTCCATACCACTACTAATTCCATCTGTTGAACATTGACTTTCTAATTCTCCTAATTCGTCATAAGTATACCAATGAGATATAGGATTCATTTTAGGCATTGCATCATTTCCATCCCATAGTGTAAATGCAAGTCCTACCATATATCTTCCTGAACCGCAGTGAGCATTTCCAAAATTCCAAGCATTATTTTTAGGTTGGTGCTGCAGCCAATATGGGGATCCATGACCACAATGTCCCCTTTGTTCCATAAAATCATAACTCCCAGCGGGTATTTCATATTTATTTACAGGACATGCAACTCCTCCCCAATTAGGTACATCATTATTAATCATAGCCCAACCGCAATCTGTTCTAGGGGAAGTTCTATATAATGCCGCATCCAGCATCCCTTTAGCCACCATAGAATTCTTCTGACCTATTCTCCAACCTCTTGGAGGAATATTAGCTGTTATATGTTTTCTTCCTGTTCTATCCAAAGACCCAAGGATAAATCTATATGGAACTCCACCACTTCCTTCTTGTGCAGAGAAATTTTTCATGCAATCCTCAAGTGGGGCCCAAAAGTTAGTTTTTACTGTATCATATGTATATATTCCGGCTGATCTCATTATACTCTATTTCTACTCCTTATTTTAAATGTTAATTCTAATGTTTTCATATTAATTTGATATTCTTTTAACCATCCCTCTATTTGATAACCTTCACTAGAAGGGAACATTATCTCATCTATCACTCTAATCTTATTTAAAGTTAATTTATCTTGTCCTGTAAATGAAATATTAGGTTTCCATAACGTTTTAATTGTTAATTCGTATTTAGGGAATGCATATTCATCTAAAATTTCTCCCATAATTATAGGCATCCAATACCTAGTTAAGAATCTATTAGCGGGTAATTTAAATTCTTTTTTCCCAAATCTATTTACGGAACCCGCATTAGCGTTTGTAAAAGTTCTTCTAGGATTAGCTTTTAATCTTGGACCTTTTGTTGAAATAATAAACCTAGTATTTTCTTGAACAAATGTATTAACATCATGAGTACTAGGATCCTCTGGGTCCCAACCCCCTATAGTCCAACCCGTTTTATAAAATGGACTCGCTATTGGTACATTAGTTTGGTCATATGGATAGAATATCCATGCATTCATTATTGTTCCTTTTGGTAATAATGGGGAGATATCTCCATAAGTAGCTGAATCATAATCAGTTAATATAAAGGGATTAGGTTTAATAGTTACTATCCTATTTGGTACATCTACTTTATGAACATATCCAAATGGCTGATCTTCTCTACCATATTGATGACCCCCAGCTCCTGTATCAGTTGGATCCCCAAACCATGTTTTTAACCAATCTGTTGAATAAGATGAAACCATCATTACAGGCCTTTCAGTTTGGTCAGCCACTGAAGAAAATACTTGAGCTCTAGCAAATGCTTTAGGATTACTAACTTTTAAAACTATTCCAGAATCAGCATGATAATAAGCATCTTGAGTTAAGACTGAAATCCCTTCATTACTAAAACTTTGAGTTAATACATCATAAGATTCAAATACAGATCCTCCCCCTGTTACTTGTTGGTCAGCTATTTGAACTGGAGTACCTTCAGGAGCATTTAATCCACTAAATCCAAATGGGTTATCAGCATCATCAGTTAATTGAGTAGTTACTGTAGCATAAACCTGATCTACAGATTCCACATGACCTGTATATATATTACCCATAGATGTATCGGTATCATTAGCTATAACAATTAAATCTCCTTGAGAAATTTTATCTCCCCCTCCTTTATAGATACTACTTAAATATAAAGTTTGATGAGTAGTAGTGTCATAATCTACAATAGGTTTAGTGATATGACAATCATGTGAAGCTGAAGTCGTTAAAAATTTAAAGAATGGTCTAGGATCTCCAGCCGTATTACCGAAATCTTGATTAGAACCCACAAACCAATTACCATCTAACCAACCTGATTTATCACAAATCATAACCGTTCTAGCTGTCCTATAACCATAATCTATAGTTTCATCTCCTGCAACTATCTCTAAATCTCCTTCAAATGATCCTTCTTCAGGTGAAGTAGAATCCATTACAATTTCCCAATTTGGATTAGTTTTTTCTTCTTCATAAGGTATTCCAACAATAATATTCCTAATATCATCACCTACAGTTTTTTCAAGATCTAATATTTCCCCAGTTCTCCAATCTAATGTATGAGAAGGTTCTTGTTCTTCAGGCATACTTTTCTTAGTCATAAAGATATCTTCTAAATCAAAACCCCATATTAAATTATATGCTGCAGCTATTTTTGTTATTGCATCGAAAACAGTCATATCACTAAAATCTGCTAAAGGTATAACAGGATCATAACTACCCCTAGATAATTGATACATACGTTGATTTGAAGGATTTTTCCATGATGCTAATCCAAAATCAGGTATACCCTCAACATAATCAGATAATACATTTTCAGTATTATACCAATGTGATGAACCATACCAAATCCCTTCAATTAACCCTTGACTAGAAGGTTTTAATACTACAGCTGCTTGTTGACCACTAGTGAATTTTTCAATACTACCACCTGGTGAAGAACTTGTATAAGATGAAACTGCATTATCCCAATAATGTCCTCCAACATCAAGAGATCCATTATTTTCAATATATTGAATTTTTAAAGGAGCTTGTCTAAAGAAGTATTGATTTCCCGCTCCATCACTAGGGTCTGACATCCTAAAATAATAAACCCTAGCTAAAGAATCTGATGATTTAAAAGTATTATCAAATTGAGGATTTAAAAAGGGTCCAAAAGCTGTAGCATTAGTTATATTACCATCTGGCATATCAACATCAACAATAGTTAATTGATTTTCATCATTATCGGGATCATAAACAAATACTTCATTACAATGTTCATAATATGATCCTGAATATCTCTCATTAGTAAATATAGTAGATCGTCTCATTGACCATCCTTGTAATTTCTTATTCATCCCACTGTTATAATTAAGCCATAAAATACTCCTAGTAGGATCTGATATATCTGTACTTACAGGGAAGTTATTGGGAAGACCTCTACCCATAACCGGAGCTGTAACAGAATTATCTCCATTAAGATCAGAACCCGGTTGACCTGATTCGTAATATGTACGTATTTGAGGAAATTGAGGGTCTTTACCATCTCCTCCATCACTAAATGTAATTTCATGTATCTCAGTTTTAGCCCTAATCCTACACCTTGATAATTCAATCATTTCCCCTTCATCTTGCCACCCCGGTAATAAATTTTCAGAACCCTCAATATTCCTTGTATTCCCATTCCAACTTTGATATATCGTATTAGTTATAGAGGGGTTTGCTTTTCCACCCCCATTTTCTGTTATAGGATTTCCAAATTCATCTGCCCCATTCATATTATGGGAATCTGGAGCATAATTACTAGGACCTCCATAATGTTCCTCCCAACCTCCATTAGTATTTTTACAAGGTTCCGTATATCTTAAGTAAGAGAGACAAGAACTATCAGCCCATGCTTTTTGATTCTCATTAAGACCCGCTGAATCTTGAGACCTAATATTACCAAGATCAGATGAAGTTTCTAAAGCATCATATGTCTCGTATTGATAACATAATACTGGTAAAAATGTATCTGTCATATAATAATCTTTCCTAGAGGTATGTCTACCTAATCCATCATTATATAATTCTTCTACAGTTTCAATATAAGATTTATGCCAAGTACCCGTTATACCTCCCTCTCTCCTATGAGGTAAAGCATAATTCCAAACACCCATCATCCACATATGACCTTTAAATACATTCCTCCTATCCGGGGCCATTCCATCAGTATAAGCTCTTAGGTTAGCTTTCTTATTACCAGCTAAAGCTCCTTGTCCTGCTCCAAAACCCGCATCCGCATATCCTTCAAAAATATGTATACCTTCATCATTCCAATTTGGGTTATTAACATTATTTTTATTTCCTGTATATAAAGTTGGAGCAGTTCTACCCGCAACCATTGCTCCCCAATGTAATTCAATATTTCCTCCATCATAACCATAAGCCCGTGTACAAGGACTAGCAGCTAAAGGAAACCAAGGTTTACCCCTATAATCATCTGGAGTACCCCCATAACCCACAGCTACATATTGACCTGCTGAATCAACATCAGGACTAGAATAATTAAATCCTGATATAGAGTAACCTTGGGTACTATCTTGTAATATCCCATTAATATATAAGTTATATTTAGTAGGAAGACGATCAGATCCACCTCCATAACCAATTTTATTTGTTGTTCTAGTTACTGCTATATGATAAGTAGTTTCTGGTAAGATATTAGTACTAGTCCATACAAAAGATACGGGCCATCTCATATCATTCTTATCAGTAGCCCCATTATAACAAGTATCAGGACTATGTCCTGCACAAATATAAGTATTTCCACTATTAGCTGTATCACTTACTAAAGAAACATGGAATATCATATTCTGATCATTATGATCATTAGTATTATTCCAAGAATTTTGATTTACATATGAATCTCTTTGTCCCCCTGTACCCATAGACATTAAACATCTGATAGGATTAATATTATTTTCATGAGCATCTTCATTAAAGAAAAATGAAGTAGTTAAAGCTCCCTGATGTCCATCTACAGTAGAAACGCCTGAGCCTGTATCAGCTGAGTATGCTCCATGATAACTTATCCCCCACATATTCCTAATTAAACTTAAAGGTTTACTACCATCTAAATATACTAAACTATAATCTCTAGCTCCATGAGCTAAAGTATAGGAATCCCAAGTAGTTGTAGCTAAATATAATTTATTAGAGTCTTCTCCCGTTCCTGCAACAGCCGCTGTTGGTTGTCTAGTACTAAAATCATTAGCAACATCATTATTATCTTTTGTAGCTGACCAACAATCCGAACTATTTATCATAGTCGGACCTGCCATATTATGAAATGTTTTAAATATCTTCCTCTTACAATCAAATCCTACATAACCCAATTCATAACTATTCTTTTTGAAAGGTCCCGTAACCATCCTAGCTCCTGAAGCACAATCCGTAGTTGCCCAATAATGATCTATATATCCTCCATAATTAGAATCTGCTGTAGCAAAAATCATTCCTCCGTGACTAAATAATCCGGGTACTACTACTCCACACATCCCTTGTTGATTATTAGAATATACTGCATTAATACTAAATCTTGTGGGTATATCAGAACCACTATAACCCCTACCTCTAACATCATCAAATATAGATTCAGGATTATAGGTGTTCCAATCCCAACCTCCATAACCTCTTTGTCCTCCTCCTTGTTGAGTATCTTTAATAACTGACCTGTGATTAAATAATTCACAAGATAACCATCCTACTCCTCCAGCTCCCGATCTATGTCTATCTTCATCAACATCCATTATAGCAGAAGCATAATTAGTCAAAGAATCAGCTTGAGGTATAGAAGTACCAGATATTGAGGGTATTTGCCAAGGAGAAGCATTTAAAACCCAAGGATAAGCTCCATACGGTCCTGCCATACCCATATATTTATGATGACCAGCTGTCATCTCAGAAGTATGATCATTAGGTTGTGCATAACCCCATAAACTTGTATCCCCTAATCCTGAAGTTTTTCTCCAAGCAGCTTGAACTGCTTCAAATTGTGGAGGTGTGTCTTCATAAGTATTATAATCATAATCTACTACAGGAAATCTTACAGTATAAAGATCAGGATTCATACCTATATGCTGATCAGCTCTTAATCCTGCAGTATGTCTTGCTACTTGACCATATAATCCGTGAACTACTTTAGTACCATCTTGTAAAGGAGCTACATATTCATTAGGGTCTGACCCTATCATATTTAAATTCATTATATGTGATCTAACCCCATTACCTAAATAATTCCTTAGTCCGGGTCTTCCATCATTCCTACGGGGTGACATCATAGATTGAGGATATGTTTGGGAATAACTTCCTTGAATGAGATTCATCTTCATCATTTCACCTGAATTAAAATACCCAGGAGATGGGAAATCATCCTGCCAAGGTTGTACTGGTCTACCTTCACAAAAAGATTGTGACCGTGTATCTGAATAACTACCACCAATAGTAGTAGTTCTCCCTACATCATGAGGATTTCGACTATACCATTGGCCACCTCTATAAACTCCTCCATTAGAAGCTGTAAACCCTTCCATATTTGTATCGTAACCTCTTACTGCTCGATGATATCTAATGGATTCCGGCCCCATACCTCCTATAAAAATTTGTTTTCCCATAGCATGTAATGAGATATTTTCTCCACCTTGACGAGTTAAATAATCAGTAGGGATAATTATACCATTTGTATTATGTTTATAAGAATAGTCATTATTGGTCATGTTCATCCAATTCCATTCAGCAAAGAAAAATGAATGTCCCATAACTTGTACTTGCCTAGCCCCCCTCCATCCTCCGACAGTTGAATAAGTACCACACCATTGATGTCCATTACTAGGTCCAGTAAATAAAGAATGTAAATTCCTAAATTGAGGTCCCCTATAAGGGCCTTGTAATTTAAAAGTATTAAAATAAGAAGAAGTATCTTTTATTAACCAATCAGTATTAATACCTATATATTCTGAATTAGGAGCATCTTTATTAGATTGAAATGGAGCAAAGCTTAAACTTGAATTAACTTCTCCTCTTGTAGTTCTTCCTCCCATACCATTAATTTTTTCTGTTGCCACATAAGAAGGATACATACCTAATGTTTTATCAGCATCATTAAAATCATATTTATTAGCTTGATTATCCATCCCTTCACGGAATGTCCATTTACCTGTAAAACATTTTGATAAATTTTTATGATTGATAGAATCATCTAATTTTCCACTACTGTTAATAGGGTTCCAATAAATTATGTTAATATCAGGGAAGACAGATTTTACTGTAGTTAATGCTTGTCCAGCACTATCTAATCCCCATATATCGGAAGATCGATTAACATCATCTTTATGTGAATAACCAAACAATTCCCCTAATTCATAATTCCATTCTAGTCGCTTTATCCTATGAGCATTTCCTTCACTATATTCACTTAATAAAGTCCATAAATTAGTCCTAGTATCTACTGAATATAATTCAGATCTAGAAGGTGGATAATCTGCACCCGCAACTGCTACATACATCATTTGAGTAGTATCATTTATACTTCTAGCCCCAGAACACATAGCTGTTACATTGATAGCATCTAGTACCTCATTAAATGTACTACCATCCCATGAATTAGGTACTCCCATATCAAACCATATAGCCCTACCATCTACAGTACCCACTTCAATAGATTCACCTGAAATAGTTTTTTCAGGAGGTAAATCCCCTTGTTCATCTTGATATACTTCTTTTAATAATTCATTAACTAAAAATGAAATAGGCCTATTTTTATACCAATCAAAACCATCTTTAACTTTAGCTGCATCTCCATCCATCATTGGCTTAACAATAGATTCTAATTTAATTGTAGCTAATTCACTATTTCTAGAAGTTTTAATATTTTGTATTACAGCTATTAATTCATCTTCTAGAGTTCTACTACCATCTTTATATACTAATTCTAGAGCTATTTTTACTTTTCTCCCAGCCCAATCAGTAATAGTTCCTGAGGCTGAAGTAGCAAATTTAGCTTTACTACCATTTACTGTTAGATATTCATCTTGTAAGACATCATCAAAAAACCTATGTCTTTTTAATGGGTTTACATATCCATCAGGACTAACTTCAGTCATAGAGTAAACATCAGTTTCTCTATTACCATCACTTGAACCACTCCTTGTATTCCCTATTGTATAACTCTTCTCCATATTTTGATTTATCCATGAGAATTTTCCACATCTCCAATCATTCCTTACTGGAGCTACATATTTAGAACATTCATTTTTATAAAACCAAATACAATTAGCACATACATCACCTTTATGTTCTTCGGGTTGTTCATAAGCTAGGGGTAATTCTTTAGGTATTAAAGACCCATCAGGGTAAAATCTGTCTCCAACTTTTTTCTTCTCTAGTTGGTCCATAGCTTGTTTAACTAATGGCGCTTCTTTAACAGAACCTATCTTAACTTCATATATAGGTTTCTGTATTTTACCTTTTAATCCTTTTGGGTTTTTCTTTTTAGCCATTAATCAACATTCCTTGCTGTTACAGAATTTAATTGAACAAAAAATTGTCCTGCTTCTCCTTGTAATACTTGTTTAATAGTTCCTATACTCTCTAATAAATTTTTTCCTTTCATTTCAAATTGGTCTGAAAAATCAACATATTCGGGCTTTCTAGGTATATTACCCATACCTAATGCATAAATCTTTTTCATAGCATCATTACTATCTTTAGGGTGATTTGTTTTAGTGAAACTAAAAGGAACCCCATATGCTGCAAAATCATATATCTTTCCTTTAAAATGATTTGTGAACCTTGTGGCAGTATCTAATTCTCCCCAAGCATTTGAAGATCCAGTCCATAAATTTGGATATCCAGGATTATATGGATCTGATGCAGATAATACAGGAACTGAGACTGTTCCGGATATAGGTATAGAACCTATAAAAAATAAATTTTGTTGACCTCCTAAATAACATAAGTCATGTCTACCATAGTTACCAACACTATCTTGTTCACCATAAGTCATATTAGCTAAACACCAACCTGGTTGTGATAATCTAGCTCCTTTTCCCCATCTATCAGTATTATCAATCCCATTTCCAGGATCTTTTGCAGGAGATTTCCTAATATTAATATTCCTTACAGCTAACCAAGTAACACTATCAGCCCCACCTGCCCAACCTCCAGTTAAAGGTTGTCTCATATGCATAGGTCTAATATTATTCTTAGAAGCTGATAATGCTCCAGATGTTTCTCCATACCATTGTTGTGTTACTTTAATATGTTGATTACCATTAGCGTCTGTACCATTACCTATTTTTTCCCAACTAAAATTTTGAACATGGTCGACTCCATCTACCCTCCAAACCCAAGCCATAGTGTTATCTGCTTCTACTCCATCATGTAATAATTCAAATGATGCTTCATATTGAGCTTCTTTATTAATTCTTATAGTATCACTTATTAAGAAAGAAGTATTAAGTCTATTTGTAGACCAATTCCATACATCCATTTTTCTCCACCCAGCTTGGTTAGCTATAGTAGTCTCTACTTGATAAGAATTAATACCATCGATGGAATTCCAAGCATGTAATGTAGTTGAGTCCCCATATTGAGCATATGCTAATTGAGTACCATGTAACCTATTTGCCCCATAAAATTCTGCTGGACAATATTCACCATCAATCCATACTCCTACTTCATTGGAGGGTCCTAACCATTGAAATTGTATATGATGTAATCCTCCTGATTTAGTAGACCTATAATCTACTGTATCATAAGAACTAAATATCTTTTTGGTCGCTTCTTCAAATATAGCTGTAGCAAATGTTTCGTTTTGTTGCATTCCGAAAGATTCAAAGCATAAATCCCTACTCATAGGTGCTGTCATAGTTAATTGGATTTGGTCCCCTTGTCTTACAAATCCAAAAACTAAATTATGTCCAAGAATATTACCATTTTTAAATTGAAGTGCAGCAGCATTTGCTGCATTGGGATCATAACAAGTATCCCCATATTGATTATATAAACAAAATAGTGTTGAAGAATCTTGTTGAGTGGTTATTGTATTTGGGTCGTAACCAAATAAAGTAGATGGACTAGGGACTTCTAACCACATATGAAAATTAATCCCTCTAAACCCGGAAGGTCTTTTAAATAATGCATTGGACATACCTCCTTGACCATCCGGATAACTTGCTTTAACTGGAGATTCTCCCACTGAAGGTTGACAAGCTGGGTTAAAATTACCATATTTATTAGCTTCTTGAATATTACCAGCTTTCCACCAATTAGTAGATTTTAATTCATAAGTATTAGGCATCATACCTACTAGAAAGCCTGATAATGCTGCTGAATCATAAGTATTATCTAAATTAGAAGTATCTTGACTAATAGTATTACCCTGAATTTCTATATAATTTTTAAGGTTATCTGATCCCCATCTAATTCCTTCCCCATAAACATCCATAATACCATTACCCCAATTGGATTGATTAGCATTTGTTCTTATCCAAGTTTCACTTGGGGATGAATTTCCTTGACTAGTCCTCCTATATAAGCTTGAAACATTTTTTGCATTTTTAAGAAAATTACCAGAACCTTCATTTAATTTACAGTAAAATCCCCCTAAATTATAATTAAATAAAGTATGATCTGCATATCGAGTTAAACCATCTGGATTACCCTCACGTATCATCCATACTGATTCTAACCAACCTTCTCCTGGCCACATATCTTCCCAATCAATTGTACTAGTTATAAAAGAGGTTTGAGGATTAAAACCATTATAATAAGAATATAGATTACTTCCTCCAAACCATTTTAACCAATTAGCATTTTCTTGGGCATGATTATCAAAAGTATCTTTATCATCTTGGATATAAAATTTGATATTGACCCCTTGAAGTTCTTGCCAATCTCCTCTTTGTCCTTTATTCTGATCACTTGTTGCCATTAGTTTCCTTTATTTGCATCTATTGGTCTATATCTTGGAGTCCCTATTCCTAATTCTCCTCCATCTGATATAGAAAATTTATCTGATAGAGATAATATAGGTTGACCAAAAATTTCTGGATCTAAGTCCAAATATGTAATACCTATTTGGAAATGTGCTCCTGTTGCCATATTAGCTGGTAATATAAATTCATGCCTACCTTCATTTATTCTCTGATTCTCCGTTATAACCCATAATGGGGTACCATTATAATATAAGTCTATTCTACAATAATTCCCAGCAGGAAATCTTTCTCCAAACAATATTTCTTGTATAGTTCCGGGTCTCCAATTATCGCCCGATGATGGTTGACTAATTATTATAGCAGGTTTAGATATTACTCTCTGACATTTAGTAAAACTAGCTCCAGTTTGATTACCCATAACAAATCTCCATTTATAGTAACCCGTTTCACCCTCCCCATATACTAAATTCATTCCCTCACTTAAACCGTGACTAAAATGTCCTATACTATCCCCTAATCCAAAATTACTCCATAAACTTTGGGCTATAGTATCAACACAAGTATATAATGAAGTATCATTCCAATTACCATCAACAGCTTGATTAATAGGTAACTTCCATAATTCAATATTAGTAGTAGGATTATATAAGTTTTGCCATTGACAAGTTATAGTATCACCTTCGAAATAACTTGCTCCTTCAAATATTTGTTCTCCTCCATCTTGATGTAACCCTCCGGGAGCAATAGCTATAATATGACTATCTCCTTGTAATTGGAATTGATTACTATAAAACTCTAAGTAAGTCGCTGGATCATTTTGATTTTCATAGTTAGATATTGCTTTAATTTGATATACAGTTGAAGGCTCCCATTGAGCATTCATATTTGTAGGTCCACCGACCCAAGATTCTTCAGGTAATTCAAATTTAAATATACCATTAGCTATTTGATTTAATCCTTGAGTCGAAGCTCCAAACCAATTACCAGTTCCCATATCATGAATATCAACTCCATTTCTAGTTAAATAAAAATGAGTTGTGAATGGGGCATCAGTTTGAATCCATTGAACTACAATGCTTTCCCCTTGTGCCATTGTTATATTTTCATTATTAATAGGGTCATAAATATCGAATTGAGCTAGATTCTTAATCTCAAATTGTTTGAATACCTCTATACCAGTTGGAGCGTTTGTATCAGGGTATTTAGAGAAAGCAAATGGTGATATATTTAAAGTAGTACTAGAATTTGAAGATGAGACATGTTTAATTGTTGCTGAATCTCCTCCACTACCATCTGTAAGTAATTTTATCTTTTTCTGAGTACCTTGACCGAAATTGAATCCAGCTGAATCTTGGTATCTCCAATTTGGATCTAATTTAATAGGAGATCCTTGGAAAGGTCCATCTATTAAACATACTGTTGTATCTCCCGATGCTAAAAACTGACTTAATCCATATTGAAAAGTAACTACTGTATTAGCTGGAACAGTATCAAAACCCGTTAATGCTACTTTAATTGAATTAGTATCTGTAGCACTATTTAATTTAGATGTTATGAAACCGGGTTGAAGAAATTGACAATTTCTAGCACAATCTGATGAATCAAAATATGTAAGAGGAACAAAGTCAGGTATATTTCTTAAATATAAAACATTACTTGCATTACTCTTAGTGAAATCCATCCTAGCACAATCACCTTCTACTAGTTGCCAATAATTATTAATACCTTCTTCTTCAAAATAATTATTAGGAGAATATCCTACCCTTAAGAAATAATCTGTATCAGCAGTTAAAGCATCAGCTATAAAAGGTCCAGGAATATCAACTCCATCATCAAATGTTGTAGTATATGAGATCATATCTTGCATATCCGATGTAGTTATATTAGGTTGTAATACTTGAATAAAGTTACTTGCTTCTGTCCCTCCTTTATACAATTCAGCTTTTAATGCCATATATGACTCAAAGAAATCATGTCCAGTATTATGGTAGAATATTAAATCATTTGTCATCCCTTGTATAGGCATATACCTACCCGAATAAACTGAAGGGTTATCCCCACTAGGGTTGGTTATTTGTATATAAGGATCACTGGATACCCTAAATAAATGTGATGTTATTTGAGGGTAATGCCAAAAATCTATATAATTAAAGATAAAACTTTGTATATTAGTGAAATCAACTTCTTCTCCTACAAAATGGTGTAATTTAGTAGGAGAGTATTTTAATTCAAATTCATGATCTGAACCCGCCCAATATGTAGGTAATGTTATATTAATTGTTGTATCAATTGTCCAAGCTCCAGCTCCCCTACCTAAACCAGTTGAAGCAGATCCAGCATTAGTATCATATGTTGAATAAATTGCATCCCAAACATTTGTATCAGAATTAAAAGGAATCATATCCCCATTCCAGAAATTATAATCTTCTTCCCTATTCCAACTTAATAAATTTATAGGAGCTCCAGTACATTTTATACTTATTGCTAAAGTATCCCCAAAATAGTGAGTACTATTTTCTCCAGGACTTGTCCAGATAACTTTAGGATAAGATAATAATTGGAAGGGTTTACTATTTACATAAATATTAGTATCTCCAACACATTCTAATCTTATTGAATAATTAGTATCATCAGGTAATGCCCATAATTCAGATTTAATATCTTCAGTATATTGAGTGGTATTTAAAGATAGTAAACTAGTTTTTAAAGTATCTCCCCTAACTCCATTATTATATAATACAATATTAATTGAGTCTGCATAAGTAGGATGAAAAGCCCCCTCTCCAAAACTTGTAGCGGTAAAAGCTAAATCAGAAGGTAATAAGTTATTAGAACTTATTTCCTCTTTTATATAAATCGCTGGTATTGTATCTCCAGCATTTGGCATTACATATAAAGGTATAGCAAAATCATCACTTAATTCTAGGGCTGGAATATTATTTAATCTAAAACTATTAGTTATTTTATTATTAGCAGGATTATCATTTACAAACCTATCTGGTACAGTTTTCTTTATCCTAACTCCACTATAATCTAAATAACCATCTGCCGGTAAAGTTATATTTTCACTACTCATGTGTATAACTATTGAATGAGTTGAATCTATAGAAGTAGGATTAAGTGGTAAATAATTATTTATAGTTTGAACTTCTCCTGAAGAAGTTTCTAACTGTACCATCGCTTCTGAATAACCACCTTGTTCTCTAAAATTAATTGTAATTGAATCTTGAATCCATATATCTGTAGATAATGTATTATTTATATATAAGGCTGATTCAGTAAAAATGTAAAATAGTTCACTCGTATCATTTATATTAGTAGCATCACTTTCTCTAACTGATACTGAATGAGTTGCAGGAATATTATCATTATCCCAAGCTGACCATTTATCGAATGTTATATTTGAAAGAGGATTGTTTATGTCGTAAACCTGACAAATTCCATTGTTTGGTTGATTTAATAAACTTGTTTCAGCTTGTGATGCCCCTGTCCTATGTAAAAACACATCCACTAATTCTCCGGGGTCAAAATTAGTAGTTTGCCAACCAGCCAATACCCCAACATTTTCTCCAGCATTAAAACCTGCTGCTGGGCCCGTAACTGTTATACTATGAGAAACAGTTTCATTTCGAAGATACCACCTCTCTGATTTCCTATCTCCTGAAGCAATAAAATTAAAATTCATATTATTTGGAGCTACTTTAAATGTATATCTATTATCCAATTGTAATAATTGAGCTGTTTCATTTGGTATAGTATATTGATGATTATGATAATCACTTGTTATAATTACATTACCTGCATCTGTTTGCCAACTAGTACCAGATGAATTCCATATTTGAAGTACAAATGATGAATCACCTGACCAAGGATAATATGATGAAATTTGCATATTAATAGTATCATCTTCCATAAATTCAGTATCTTGTTGTATTCCTACAATATCTAATCTTGGCCTTTGTACTTTAGCGAACGTATCGGAAAATCTTCCTTGAAGCCATGTCGAAGCCATATCAGTAGTTGTCCAAGTATCAATAGGTCTTTGACTATTAGTATACCCAGCTTTTGATAATATATAAGCATATGGAGATTTTAATCCATCATCTGTAGGATTTACTGCAAATTGTAAATTAGCTTGATGAGTATTTAATAAATCCACATCTCCTTGAGGTATGGATCCTAAAGTATAAATATGTGAATAAATGTCATTAGAATTTGTAAAATTCATCCCAAATGCGGCCGAATCTACAAAATGTTTACCTACTATATTATCATAATTGAAAGGGAACTTCCAAGAGAAATTAGATACTACTGACCCAAACTCTTCTATAGTACTATTAATAGCTAAAGATCCGTATAAGTAAGGATAAGTAGCTGTAGAATTTCCATAATCAACATAGTAATTAGTATCACCCAAGAAGAAGGGCTCATAGTTGCCTGATTGACTATTTGGTAATCTAAAATTAAATTGAGGTATATGGTCATGTATTTGAAAATAACTTGTCCTAAATGCTCCTGGACCATACCAAAATGCTTCATATTCATCTCCAGTACCACTTAAATCATTTATAGAACCTGAGGTTACAGTATCAATTCTATTTAAATTCCAATCTCTAGGTTCAACAAAACTAGCTCCATCTAATAATCTAATTTTAGGTTGATTAGTCCAAGCATTTTCAAATCTATTTAAAAAGAAATTATTTTCAGATGGTATAAAATCTATTTCTATTAAAGAATCTCCAAATATTGTTGAATTTGTATATTTCCAAGGTTTTTTAAATCCTTGATTTTTTAGAGCATCTACAACTAAGAAATTATATAAATAAATATCTGATTTATTAGCATATCCATAAGTTCCTTCGAGATAATAACTATTATTTGTCCAATCGGGATCTAAATCAGTAGGATTATTATAAGGAATTGAAACGTTTGTCCAAGTAGCAATACTAACTGCTCCTTCTGTTATAGCAGTTATAATATTTAATGAGGGTATATCCTCAGGGAATGCGGTAAACCAAGAAGGGCGTGAATATGTAGTAGGATCACCTCCTGGACCGAACATACTTGTACCTATACTGGATTGTTTTGTTAAATAAATATTATGGGTATCACTTGTATTAAAATCCTCCCCAAAATATTCATTATTATAATCTAATACAAAAGTAGTATCGGCCCATAACCCATACATATTATGTATTGAATTATATTCACTATTATTTCCACTTTTCCAAGGATTCCTAACATAAGGCTTACGAGGATTCTTAATAGTAAATAATTCACTAGTATCTGAAAATCCACTATTTTCTCCAATTCCTTCAATAATTAAAGCATAACAAGTATCTTCTGGTATAGTTGCATATGCTGCTAATTTATTTTGATCCCTATTCCAAAGAGAATTATATATTACACCCCCTCCTCCTGTAAGGCCGTTACCAATTCCTTGAGCATAATCTGCATCATTAAATTTATGTTGGAATGTCCAATCTCTCCAATGAAGGAAAGAATTAACAAAATGTGAACCTAATGCTCCACAAAAAGTTGATATAGTAATCCACCAATCTGTGTATGGTTGAATACCAGCTGCATCAGTAAGATCCCCAAAAGGCCCAGTATCTCCATTAGATTGGAAAGCTATTGAATTATTCGCCATAGCCTCATAGATTTCTTCTGGATGTACTTCATCAATTAATGTCATCAATTCTATATAAGTTCCCCCCATATATTTAGGAGTACCGTGAGCATCTGTTGCTGCCCAACTATTTCCTTGCCATTTAACTAATTTTAATTTATATGCTCCTAAATTCCATCCATTTCTATAAGTCCCTCTTAGGACATCATCAAAAATATCCCCGTCAATAAGAACTGGACCACTATCTGAAGGCCAATTATATGAGTCATTAAAATGATTCATTCCAAACTGATCAGTATTAGATTCTTCCCATTTTAATATAGGGAATACCTCAGCTTGCTCTATACCATGTATTCCTAACATTGGGAGATTAATCCTATTTACGAAATGAGGACCTTTATCTTGATTAGGCCATCCATAATAGGTATTACTAGTTAAAGATGTCGTATTCAGTAAAGCTGTATCATTTATAAATACAGTATTAACAGTTTGTTTAGGATGTTCTCTTCCAACGTTATTTAAACTAATAAACCTATTAGCCATTTTACCTGAAGGACTTGAAGCTTCTGGGAAATAACTATCAGCAGATGGGGGCCCACTTCCATCTCTTGGTAAAAATGGAATAAATTTCAACTCTAGGTCTTGTCTACTATATACAGGGAAGAATTGACCTTTCATAAAATATTTTATTTCCCAAGTAGATAAAGCCCTATTAAAAGTTTTAACCTCCCCTAATGCTCCTTTAATTGAATACCTATTATTAGTTATATTCTTTGACCTATTACCTATAACTTCATAAAGATATCTATGAGTTGAACCTCCCCCTTGTTTATAAAGATTTGGATTCATTATCTTAGAATCAATATTGAAAGGTACATCATCCCCTGCAGACCTATCTTTGGCTGCAACACATTCACCATTTATCCATACTCTCATAGTTCCTTTACGTCCATCATATGAAGCAGCCATGTGATACCATTTAGGTTTATATTTAAAAGTTGCCCCTCCTGAATACCATTTATCGAATAAATTATCATCATCAACATAACATTCATATTTAGTAGTAGTTCCATCACTTACATCATATTGGTCAATGAATAATCCAAATTGAGGGCTTCCTAATTTAGTACCGAAAAACCACCCTTCAGAGAAATTACTTGCCCTATCATTACCATCGTTAGCATTATATGGGAAGTTTGGATTATTTACCCAACCTAATCCAGAAGACTGATCACTGGTAGTATCATATCCACAAGTCCACCTAGAATATATTGTATTAGCTATAGTTAATCCATTTGTATCATAATGGCCTGCATTCGTATACCAACCTTTTCCAGGTTCATGATATACCCAACCCATTACTGTGAATGCTTTAATAAACTCATGATCAGCTTCTTCATACATATGACCTGGATCTATAGTTGACTCTTTAAGTTGAATATCTAAATCTCCACAATGTGTAGTTCCCTTCCAATCAACTAAATAACCTGCTTGTGAAGGATAATTAGGAGTTTCTGTAGCGTCATATATTTGTTGAATAAACCATCTAGGCTTCTTAGCATCTGATGAAAAATACCAATTAGGAGGTGTTGTATCAATATTTCTATCATTAGATTTATGGTATAAACCACTAGCTGTACTATCTTGAGCATAAGCTCCTTGATGTATTGGAACTAATGGGAAAAAATCAGTATCATCTTTACCCGAAAATGCAACTTCTTGTATATTTAATAATCCAAAATGACTCCATGCATTTTCATCATCTCCATTAGGTTCAATTTTATATCGTATATTAGCAGCTCTTTCATCCAACTCCTGAGGTGCTCCCCAAGGAAAATATTCAAAGTTCCATTGTTCATTTGATGTATAGACTCTTTCAGATACTAAATCATTCTGCCTAAAAATATTACCATCAGCCTCCATCCAACCTGGGATATCATATAAAGGTCTAATAGAATGTAATGGATAATTACCATTCATACCCTCTTCAGGTCTAGCAACTCCATCCCCTCTAGTAGAATAAGGAGAAGCCCCAGATCCTAGTTGTGCTAGAGGATATATTGGAGCATTACTTGAAAAGTCATATTTTGTGTAACCTGCACTTGAAGAATCTGTATTTACAGCACAATCATCCCATTCAGGATTAATCATACTAGATCCTACCATATTTGCTTTACTATAATATCTACTATAAGGAAAAGCAGTATCATGATAAATTCCATCTTGATGTATATTAGGAATACATAATGCAGAATTAAATTCTAAAGTATCAAGTCCGGCCATGTCTGGGGCTAGTGAATCAATAATAGTCCCAACTTTACCTCCTCCTTGCCATAACTCTACCCTCATTTGATAGCGATCTTGATATTCCTCAACTGCATTAATGAATGTACCCCCTATAGCTATATTTTTACCAGTAGGGAATGCATTCCTTTCTGGATTACCTGAAGCATTAGGGTCTCCAAATTCAGTATTTACAACTAAATCAGGTGCAGGCTGACATAGTAAAGGTCCAACAGTACAACTAGTATGGAAATTATATATGTCAGTATCTTTTACATTAATACTTGACATTCTAAATATTTTATCATTTACAGCTGTTATCCTAATATAATAATTTGCATTGGGAGTTAAAGGATTCAATGTATTAACTTTCCAATTAAAAGTAAAAGCAGGTTGAATTGTATCTATAACATTTGGACTAAAAGGCATAAGTAAGGGATTACCAAAAGTTTGACCTCCCTCATCTGCCCTATTCATATATTGTTGATAACTCTCCCTATATAAAGTATCTTCAATATTTTTAGTAATAGTATATTGTTCTCCTTCTAAGTTCCACCAATTATTAAACAAATTATCTAAGGTAGCACTAGCATTGGTAGTTCTCATAATTGCGTAGTTCCCACTAGCTTCTTGTACCATATTTCCATCTTCATCTAATAAATGGAATACTATTCGGTCACATGCACCTGAAACTGAAAAGTCAATAGGTAACCATTCTCCCTCATAAATAGTTCCATGAGCTTTGGGGTTCCATTCTCTATTATTTTCATTAAAATACCAAGAGTCATCTACTAAAACATTCCTATTAAAATCAAATTCAGGATCTCCTATATTTAAACCATTATTCGGTGTTGCTGAATCATAACCTGACCTTAATCTTATAGTACCTTCTTTAACTTGTGCTGTACTAGGTCCATTTGAGATAGATTGCATTTTCATCTCAGCATTTCTTTCCCCAATTGTTCTGAAACATATTCCGGGTAAGTTATATATTTGAGGGATTTCCGCATAATAAATCCAATCACTTGTAGCTTCTTCTTTGAAAACCATTTGGTTATATTGGTCTACTGCATCATAACTATATATATTATCCCAACCTAAAGAATCTTCCCTTAATGTCCATTTATATCTAAAATATCCATCTAAGTCATTAGCAGCCCAATTACCTGGAGGACCCATACACATAGTTGTATCTGCTTTTGCCCAATCTTCTCCATTATTAAAACTCATTGTACCAGATGAACCATAGAGTAAACTATAAATTCCTTTATTTGAAAACCAGAAATTAGTAAATGTTTCAGTATCATAAGCTATTGCTGTAGAGGGAACCGCCCCCTGTCCTATCCACATAGCTGAATCAACTAAATTAGGAGTATCAAATTCTAACCATACTCCTAAATCAGGAGTGTCAGCAAAAGCCCCCATTGTATGTAAATAATAATCAACATTTCCACCTTCCCATTCTTTCCAATTCCAACCCCAACCGGGTATATAATAATTAAGATTAACAGCATCTTTAAAACTATTTTTATACATAAAAGTATTTGTCTGATTCCAAGATTCAGACCTAGCTAGATTTCTCCAAGCGCTTTCAAATCCTTCATGTCCTGTACCAAAAGCTCCTTCTATTACAAAAGGATCTGAGAATGACCATGTTAAATTTTCAAAATCTCCTTGAGTCTGAGATCCCGCTTGTAATAATGTAGAAGAAGCTCCAGCATGAAGTTGATATGGAGCATCCCTTAAAAATCTCGGAGGAACCCGATATTCTTCATCCGCTGTTAAAGAACAAGTTACTCCTATATAATAAGTATCATAAGGGTTAATTGAATAAGGACTTAGCCCATTAGACATTAAAGGTGCTAGATGTACTCTTACTGTTTCTTGAGTTATCCCCATTCTACTACTAAGTCCTACATCTTGAGCAGGATTTAATGGATGACTTTCAGTATAACCAAAATCATAATCATCTTCCCAGTGGGTTCCCAATTGAACTACAAATATATTATTTGTACCCGGAGTATTTTTAAATAAATAAGCTTCGGTTTTTACTTTTGGAGACCCCTCAAAATTCGCCCAAGGATTATCATATGAACTATTTGAGAATACTCCTCCAGTATTTACATCAACAACTAGACTCCTTAGTCCCGAATCAATTACTGTTACATCAACATATCCTCCAGGTGCAGCACAATCTAGATTTGTACTTGTTACTTCCCAATGTGTATCTATTTTAAAAGGGATTAATGAAATACAATCTGCTGCTTTAACAAAAGAAGTATCTCCGTGTATATAATATCTATGTCTATCTATAATATAATGTTCAAGTTTATTAAAAGGATGATTCCATACCCAAAATTCTTCTTCATACCAATCTGTCAGCTGATCCTGGTCAATATCAGTACCATATTCTGATGGATTATTAATATTCCAATTTAACTGAGTTGCATAACTACTAGGTTCTAGACTGAAGTAGATGTCATAATCTGGACCCATACGTTGATAATCCGAAATTGGATTACTAGGATCATCATCAGTTACAAGAAAAGCTGTTCGGGTTGGATGAAATGCCCCTGTCATAGCTTCACTCATATATCTAAATCCTAATTTAGCCAGATTATAAGGCTCATTTGTACCTCCAACAACCCCTCCAGAATAATCTAATTGTGTGAAAGGACAATCTAAACCCCAAGATGCATTATCCGCTTGATAATTATTACCTGGATGGTACCCATGAGGATATCCCGAAGTTCTAAAATTAAGAGAATCAGCTAAATGATTCAATAAAGCTTGAGCATTATAGATTTCCCCATTTTCATCAAAATTTGCAGAAGGATTACCATTATACCCTAAAAAATCATCAAAAGAAAAAGTAAATTCTCCTAGATTAGTTGGTATTTTATCTATAAATATTTCAAACATCCCATATTTTGCATGTGAATTATCTTCATCTCTAGGATATCTATGGCCTCGATTTTGAAGATCTGGGTCCATCCAAGTAGGGTCAAATTGATTAAATTCACTAGGTCCTGGACCTTCTATAAAAGCGCTATTTCTTCTAGGTATGAAATAAGCAAATAAAGTTAATTCTTCAACGGGATTAGTTTGATTTATAGCCTCAGTAAAATCCCAAGTAATAGTATATTTACCACCGTTTCCGTTGTCTGACATAAATCCATAATGAAGTTGAGGCATAACTTCCCAAGGATAACCTCCTAGTGGTTCTATCGATCTCTGTTTAGCCTGGTCAAATAATCCTGAAATCTTAACATAACCAACATTACCAGCTGGTTGCCATTTTATAGCATTTTCTCTCCAAGGACTATATTGAATAGCGCCATCTATTGATGTAACTTTAGCTCTAATATCCATTGAAAAACCCATTTGAAAATAACTTTTATAGACAGAATGTAAACCCCACAAATCAAGATTTAAAATATTATCATCATCTCCACCATCATCAAATCCACTATGCATATCGAATTCAGCCATATCACCTTGATGAGTACCGCTACCTCCATCTTTCCAAATCTTTGCTTCAAATCTAGTTTCACAAGTAGTCTCACCTGCAAAGATACTTGTAATAGATACACAATCTATTAAAAATTGTTGATATTGACAACTATCTAGTTCAGTCTGAGATATTATCCCCCCTTGATGTCCAGTTCCAACTCCAGTAGCTTCTGGTTTTGTAGACCATATTAAAGCTAATGGTGAATCCCCTTGTGTTAAATCCGGCATATCTAAAGTTGCTTGATAATTAGCTTCAAACCAATAAATAGTATTCCAAGCTGATGTAGCTCCCCAACCAATAGGGTTTTGTCTAGTAGTTGTATCTGTAGTAGTACCTAAATAATTTACAGCATTAGTACCATAACTTGTACTGGCAAACCCAGTATTCATCCTGGATGTGGTGGTTTTTATTTGAAATTTACCATCCTTATTTCTCCAAGTACATAATTGAGGAAAACCTACATAAGAAGAAAGTATTGGTCCATGATAATAGTCAGGTATATTTAAAATACTTGAATCCATCATAAAACCATAAACCACTTTAAAATTATAAGTAGTCTGTCTTAACATAGCACTATCACCTACTATATTATTAGCTCCTTCAATCATCCTATTGTCAATTACTTTATATATTTTAGCTGTTTTATCAGTATTGTAGGGATTACTATTGTCAGGCCACATAAACCATCCTCCTTGACCCGTATTTGAAAAACCTCCACCAGGTTGAGGGGATTCAGGAGTACCATTTAAAGCAGCACAATTTCCATAAGTTGCACTTGGTCCTTCTGAAGACATAGCATATGTTGCTAATTGAACTGCTAAACAACCATGAGGGTTTCCACTAATAGATACATTTGAAGGCATCATAAACATTGTATCAGCCCGATAAGCATTCATACCAGTACTATCTCCAGGAACAAATCCATGATATCCCCAAGTTATTGGTACACTAACTTTATTCCAATCATTCTGACCAAAACAATCTTCAGCTGTATATTGAGTTTCAAAATCTGTCCCAAACCTTCCTTGAGAATCACCCCATAATAATCCCCCAATATTAGCTCCCATATATGTATGGAATGTAGTAAGACTATGAGTTTCTTGAAAGATATTCTCTAATACTGGGATATTACTAAGAACATTATATGAACCAAAATCTGTAAAATATGGGAAATAATCTTCTTCCCTTAAAACTAGGTCATCTCCTATAACTTCAACTCCACTATCATATGAGGGATCTAGTAGAACTTCTCTCGTTAAATGGACTAAATCGGAACCTATCTCAGTTGAAGAATACCCTATATTTACCCAAAGAGTTGTGTCTCCAAATTGAGGATATAATAATTCAATTTGGTCATTCAAATATTCTTCTATAGTAAAATCTCCAGCAGTTAGACTAAGACTGTCTGCTGCTAAGAATCCCTGATGTATTACAATTTCATTAGGCTCAGCGGCAGTTCCTATTATATCTGTTCCAAATTTAGATATTACTCTAATAGTTCTATATTGTTGTATCTCACTATTGCCCGGTATAACAGTTCCCCCATTCCATGAACTATGATCCATATAATTAGCTAAAGTGAAATTCGGTAGATTATTATTATTTAAATGGTATCCTATATCATTTAATCCTAACTCATTTGAAATAGCTAAATATGCATTAGGATCTCCTTGTCCAGTTAATATAGAATTTGTTGCTAAATTATAAGCACTTCTTGGTCCTCCAGCTATAGTGTCTGACATTTCATGAACTTCATATTGATTAATTAACCCAAGATTTGGATTCCTAAGATTATTACTAAAAGATCTTAAACCAGTACTATCACCATCCCATATTCCTGGCCCTGAAGGACCTGCTGGTATAATATCTAAAGTATCATATAACATACCAGGTAAAGCATTATTATTCCAAGATGGTAAACCAGCTTTTAAAGTCTCATCATAATTATCCCACCTTTTAATTTCAGAAGCTTGAATCTTTCCTTTATTTAAAACAAATCCTTCACTATCTCCAGCAAATTCTGGGTAACTCTCCATTCTGACCCAATCATTCGGTGTTATAGTGTTCTTCCAATATGTATCATATGGATAAGGATGTGCATTTCGAATTATTCTTACATCACTTAAATTTTGCTCAAACCATATTCCCGAAGCACAATCAAAAGCTTCATAAGGATTATGTGGATAAAGCATACTTGCACAATCTTGTCCAAAAGGGGTCATATCCCCATTCAGTCCATTATAAGACCTCATTTTTGTAGCAGGAAAAGATAGCATAGAGTATAGTCCCTGATTTCCAGCAACTATACTATTATGGAAATTAATAAATGAAGGATTTTTTGTTATACCATATTGCCACCCTTGACAAATAAATTGAAATCCTCCTAAATTCCAATTATCTATAGTATGATCTCCTTCTCCTGTACCAAAATAGTCCTCTATCCATAACATTCTATTATGAACCCAAGTAGAATTGATAGAGCTGAATTGAGAATTTTGAAACCAATTACCTAATTCTACTTTTACACCATTTCCACTACCATCAGTAGTACTATTTTCAGAACTATATGCACAAAGTCCGTATCCAGCAGCGTTAATAAAGCCTCTTTCGTGTATCACATTCCTAGCGATTAAACTCCTAACAACATCTACAAAACCCATACGGTGACCCAGATTAAAACCTGCACCGTGAAATCCCGAATTACCCCAAATAAGACAATCTGTGACTCTAAAATTATTACTAAAAGATCCTGTAGAGAAAGCAGCATCATATGCCATACCATTAAACATAATATTACAAGAATCAAACTCTACAGCTGGTTCCCTAGTATTCATCATACCAGCTCTTTCATCATCAGGATTAAAATCTCTCATTGGACTGAATAGTGAATAAATATAATCACAATCAGAACCCCACCAATCATCTTCTAAGTAAATTACTCCTTCTGCAGTATAGTTACTTGAAGCGTTTGCATTTCCTCCCATAGAAACGTAAGCAGCAGACCAAGGGATTCTTGACCATCGGGTGTCTGGAGGATAATTCAGAGGATCATTATAAGAAGCTTTATTCCTATCAAACCTACATTTATGGAATTTTATTTTACTACCATTATTAGGCCTATTAATATAAACTTGAGCCCCTTTACCCGTAACCATAAACTGATCACTAAAATTACAATTCTCAATTAAAGCTCCACCATATTGTCGATTAATAAATAGAGAATCTAAATTAGTTATATCATGTCCACCAAAAGATATATCGATTTTGTCCACATCTTCTGGCCATACCATAGAAGGTATGTGAGGATCTTGCCTCTTACTTTGAGGGAATCCAAAACCATCAGGATTCCAACAAAAATTTCCATTACCTACATATGTATGCCAATCTGGGACTGAGCACCTAACGTTTGGAGCTAGGTGATTATAACTCCCAGCTGATTGATTCTCATCTGTAGTCATTACACAAGTGGTATTTCCACTAAAATCACAATCTCTAATTATTAAAGAAGTATCAAACATATTTAAAGGAATAGCATCGGGGTTGACTGCATGATAATCAGGTAAGTTGTTCTCTACCATATTATAGATACCCCTTACAAATTTAGTATATTTTCCTCCTGTAACAGGGAGAGTTAAATCATAAGGATCATGGCCCTCACCCGAAGATAAACCAGATGGAGACCAACAATCACTTATAGAAATTGCTGAACCTACTAAAGACCTACATTTATTAATATTTACATTTTCAATCCTTAAAGCCCCAAAAAAAGCTTTAATATTAAAACCAGCTCCTTCTCCATTCCATAAATGGACCCCTTGTATATTAAAGTTTTTAAAGGTAATATGAGTATTTATAGCCCTTTCCATATTTTCTTTAGTTCCAAAACCAGATACCATAGTACCATTGTCCCCTCGTTGACCATTAATAACAGCCATTGGGGATAAGTTTAATGGTAATTGAGATTGTTCAATTTGGATGTCATGATTCCAAAAAATGTGATTAGTATCATGACTAGTTAAGAAAAATATACCGCCAGCTGTATAATGAGAAGTATCATTTGTATAACCTGAAAAAGAAGAATTAGGAGGAGAATTTATAAAAGATACGCAATCACTATTTGTTAACCAATCATTCCAATCTGGGTCCCATAAAGTATGAGTAATACCCGGATTACCAATTCCAGCAGTTGTTAATACTGTTTCACTTCCTACGCCAGCTATAGTAAATTTACCGGGTGTATATTGCCCATGTCCATCTAAAGGTCCTTGAGAACCACTATTTCCTGTACTCCATTTACAAATCCTAGTAGGTATAATAATAGTTCCCGGCATTAATACTTCTTTATTTCCCCATGCAGTACTTGCTGTATCAACCCCTCTACTTTCAATCCTATCAATATAATGCGTCCCAGCTGCAAATAAGAGAGTATCATCCCATGAAGCTTTTTTGATTACATCTGTTATACTTGAATATGAAGCACTATCTGCTGGCCAGTTAATTATTTGAGGTGATGGCATTAATCCGCCTCCTCAAAGGAAAAATGGAATGTTCTCCTAGTCAAATCCCAATGACTTTTTTGAACATTCGTAATTTCCATATACCCTACCATTACCGGTGGTAAATCATCGATATAAGGGTGTAAAGTTAATCTATGCCCAGCTCTTTGCCATCTTAAAAGATGTTGTATTGCATCCCAATCACTTTGAGGAACGTTAGCAAAATCACAATCCATTCTCCAACGGATTCTTTCACCATATCCTGAGGTATCTACTTTAAATATTGAATTATTAGTTAATCTCAATGTTTTAATCCCATCTGATGAGACAGTAGAGAAATTTATCGAGCCTATTTCTGGTAAAGTTTGTAAGGTAATAAAACCATCTTGAGTACCTTCTAAATCTCCTTGATGTTCTAAATAAATATTATCTATAGTTAATTCACCCACAACTCCTAAACCTGCTGAATCATATTCATTAGTTTTCATATAACCAGTTATTTCAAGATTGGGAGCTTTCTTTCCTGAATCTACATAATCATCCATATCTAAAGCAACATTACCTAGATATCCTTGAGATGTACCTTCAGTCCAACCTACCCAAGTATTCATCCCAGCTAATAATCCTAATTTTAAATTAATAGGATCTAAAGCATTTGTAGATATTCCTACATCTTCATTCATATTTAAAGATAAGTACCAATTAGAAGCTGGATCTCCTACTGTAGTGGATCCTCCTTCATAAATTTCTGCTTTATAAATACATCCTAATCTATAATAAGTATTTCCAACTAAGGGTATAGATTTACTTTCACCTTGAACCGGTTGAGGATTTTTCTCATCCATGGCAGCCCTATTAGTTGTTAAGTATTGAACTATTTTACCTGTTGTTAAACTATCCGATCCATCAATATGTCTATAATTAGTATGATCACTTACCACTAATTTTTGACCATAATTATTTTTATATCCTCCCGGATGATAAAATCCATATAATCCAGAATATTTAAAAGCATCATTAAGGAATTGACCTTCAGTAGTTGTAGAATTCATTTTAGTTCTAACTAAACTTCTAGCTTGAGTATCTACCCCACTACCATACATAATTGATAATAAGTAACCTAATCCTGTTCCCGCAGCAAGTGTATCATGTATCATATTTCCAGGATAATGTCCTGAAGTTGTAGGAGTACAACAATCATAATCAGACCACATATCTAATAATCTAGTACATTCACCTTTTAATAAAGGTATAGTCATAGTGTCAGTTGTCATTAAATTACTAATATACCCAGAACCATCCCAAGAAGTCCTATAAGTTTCATTAAAGGGATTAGGTAATCCTATAGCATAAACTTTTTCACCAGCATTAGCCGTTTGATAATTATTAAATATAAGGGTATCTCCACTGGTTTTAATAAATCTACCTAACCCATTATTATTTAAACTTTTTAGACCCCTATAAAAACCCATAGGTTGAACATTAGGGTATTTATAATCTACTTCCCATGTATCTGCAAGCCCTGTGGTGTAGATAGTTACATTATCATTATTATTATAAGGATTAGTTAATTTTCTATCCCTTAAAAATGCTCCACCATATTGCCATTTAGAAGCTTTATTACCATAAGTGGTAGTATTCATAGGTTCTGAAGAAAAAGTCCCATAACCTCCACTTAATCTTACATGTTCAATCCTCCCTTCATAACCAAAAGCCGTAGAAGGTCCAACTGTAGCCCTATCTCCATATTGAATATATTTACTTGGATGATTATGTTGGTCATTATCTCCATTAATAGATATTAATCCCATTTCTGGAATCCTAGTTTCAGCCGCTAATGAAGGAGTAGTATTATAATCTATATTTAATCTTCCTGGAGCTAATTTATAATTATGTAATTGTCCCCATTCAAATTTACGATTTTTTAATGGGATAGCGATACCAATTTCAAAATTTAATCCCTGAGGATTAACAAATCCAGCCTGTTGTCTACCTGATTCTCCAGCATTACCTGTCCTAGTTTGCATATCTTCATTCAATTTCCTTAAATATTGAATTTGCTTTAAACGGCTATTTTTCTGAGGATTAGTCCCTACTGTTTTAAAGCCTTTCTTATTACTAGGTTGATAGCCCATTTTATCCGCCTGTAGTTGTATTATCAGCTGAATTAGCTACTTGTGAAAAATCAAGTTCTCCAGTTTCAATTGATTGTTGTATGTTACCTATCATATTAGAAGCAATAACATCTGAGAATTCTTGAACTGATCCTGAACCTATAAATACTTGTTCTCCAGATATAACCATAGTAGGTGTAATATTAACAGTTAATTGTTCAGCTCTTACTGTTCCCCCAAATGATCTTTTACCTTGTCTTGCATCTGTAGTCCCGATACCTTGTTCATATGCATTCATTTCTTCTTCTAATGTAATTAATTGTTGTTCTTTTTCTTGGATTTTACTTCCATAAATACTTTGTGCAACTGCTGCCCCTGCTGCCGACATAGCTATACCCGCAGATAATAACATCCAACCTTTTGCATCATCTCCAGGCCATAAGTTAACCAATCTCATAATACCACCTTTAATTAATTCAAGACCTATCATCTCCATAGCATTTTGAACCATTTCTTGGTGAGCTTTATAATCATCAATCTTTCTTTGGATTGCATTTTTCTTTCTCGTGTATTCTAATTTCTTTTGAAATTTACCTTCATCAATTAAACCTAATCTTCTTTGTTCATTTAATCTATGTTCTTCATTTGCAGCTAATCTTTCGGATTCATATTTCCTTTTCATCCCATCAGTAATAGCACTTAACATAGAAGTTGTTAGGTTTAATGCTGTATTATATTTTGCCTGTTGTTGTTCTTGTTCTCTTTGGATCTCTAATTCCCTAACCCTTTGGTCCGTAATTAAAGTTTGAGTATCTAAGTTTTCTTTAGATTTATCCATTATAGCTTTATTAACTTCTGAAGGATCTTTAAGATAAGCTTCTCTGTGAATATCATATTCAGCCTTAGCCATTGCGATACCTTGTGTTTTAAGATTATTTAGGTATGCTTGAAATTGTTGTTCAGCTGCTGGAGTATTAAAACCCATGCTTTGAAGGAAATCTGCTCCAAAATCATTAAATGCACCTAAAGTAGCATCTAAAAATTTAGAGTCAAATACTTCTGCATTAGTAGTTTTCATTCTATCATCTAAAATACGAGTTTCTTCTATCTGTTGACCTTTAATAGCTAAAGTAGCAGCTTCAATCTCTTTTGTTCTTCTTTCTATCTCAATATTAATTGCTCTTTCTATTTCTAATTGTTTTATTAATGTTTGATAATATTGCTCTATTTGTTTTTGTTGAGTCTCTATTTCAGCAATTCTTGCTTTGTAGAATATTGCCATTTGAGAGTTCAATTGACCTCTAAGTCTTAACTGCTCCATTAAATGTTTAATAGTATCACTTTCTATTTGTAACATTTTTACTTTATGTCCGGCTTCTTGTAGATAAACTTCTTTTTTCTTATCTAATTCTCTTTGAGCAGCCCAAAAATTTGCTTTAAATGCTTTAGCCAATTTCAATTCTGCAAAATATTTATTCTCAATTTCTTTCAATGCAATTTTATGTTGCTCTACTTCCTCTTTCTGGAGTCTAGCAGTTTCTTGATTAACCCATGCAATTTGATTCTGTAAAGTTAGTTGGTCTAATTTAGATTGATATTGACTATCAATTACATCTAATTGTTCCCCTAAGACTTGTAATTCTTTATCAATATAAGGAGCTAAATCTGACCTAAGTTGTCTTAATGTAGATAATTTATCAATTTCCATCATAATAGATGATTTTCTTTGAGCTTTTTCTCCTTCAATAGCAGCTTTCTGTACATCATGATATTGAGCAAGGTACTGTACACTAGTATCTAAAATACCCATTAAAGCTCTAAATGAATTTACATTTTCTGTTAATGCAGTTTGTTGTATAGTTAATAATCTAGCCTGTTTTTCATAAGCTTCTGTTATATATAAATTCTGTTTCCAAATCAATTCCTCATTCCCTAGTAATTTCTTTTTTAATTCAGTTTCATCCCTTAAAGCTACTAATTTTTCAATCTGTAATACCTTTTGTTGGGTTAAACTCATTAACATTCCAGGATCACTAGTTAAAGATGCTAAAGTATCTAAATATCCAATTTGTTCTAATAGAATTTTACTACCTTTTTCAAATTCCATATTTATTTTTTCTCTACGTTGTTGAAATTCAAGTTGACCAACTAATTCTTCACTCCCAGTCATTGCAGCTATTTTAGAAGCATGATCAGAAGTTATACTCATAGTGTTTTGTAATTCAGAATAAATTTGAGATATTCTATCAACCTGATATAAATGTTGAGATTCAAATTGAACTAATAATTTTTCATATTCATAAATATATTTTATTTGAGCCATCCTCTTAGAATTAATTTCCATTTCTTTTCCTAAAGCCAATAATTTATGATCATATTCTAAAGAAGTCTCTTCTGATAATTTATCTTCATCTTTTAATAATTTTACCCTTTTAGAAATCATATCATAAGAAGTATTTAATTGGTCATTCCTTAATAATAATTCTCTATTTTGTTTTTGATAAGTATCAGTTAATTTTAATTCTGCTGCGTTATATTTACTACCATATTTCGTTACTTGATTTAATACTAAAGATCTGGCTTTATATAAAGTTAACTCAGCATCTGCATGAGCTTCTGTTAAATCCAACATAGAAGTTCTTAAATCCTGTTCTAATCTTATTACTTCTAATTTTTCATTATAAGCCCCTTTTAAAGCGGCTAATATTTCTTCTTCGTGTCCTAATAATTCTATCATTTCTGAATGAGCTCTGTTTAATTCTTCTTGAACTAATAAAGCATCAGTTAAAGTTGCAGGCATCTCTCCCAATCTAGAGATAACTTTATCATAACCATCTGCCATTTTAGCTAATGCTCTAGATCCAGATTGTGCAACATCTCCTTCATAAGTAGCCCAATCATTAGCCATATTTCTAATTTTATCCCTAGTCTTTTCTAAAGCATCTATATATTTTTGTCCTTGAGTTTCTTGCCATTCAGTAATTTTCCAAGATTCAATCTTACCTGTACTAACCATATCTTCTATAAATTGATTATATGCATTTTTATATAATCCCAATTGTCGACTCATTTCACTATTAACATGAGAAAATTCTTGAGATAATTGATTAGATGCTTCTTCTGTTGCTTCGAGTTGACCAGCTCTAGTTGTAGCCCTAAATTCTTTTATCATATCAGCAAATTTATTATACCCATCTGTCATAGCTGAACCTACTCCAGTAACAGCTTGATTAACTTTTAATTGAGATAAGGCTATCTGATCCAATAAATCATCAACCTTACTCATTTGAGTTTCAATCTCTTTATAATCTTTTAATTCTTTTTGCCTAAGTTTAGCTAATTCATTATAATCTGATAAAGCTCTACCCGTTAATATATTACCAGCTCCTCCTTGTACTTCTGAAGTTATACCCGCTTGAAGTTTAGCCGCTAAAGCCTTACGATCTTCTTCAATTTTCTTATTAGCTTGTCTCTCTAAAATTACTCTAGTTTTTTGATACCTTTCTTCAATGCCTTGTAGTATAACACTATTATCAATATTTTGTTTTGATAACCTATTAAAGAAATCCTTATATTCTTTATCCATTACTCTAATAGCTTCTTTTACTTTCCTAACTCTACTACTTTGACTAGTTTCATAAATAAGTTTATCAGCCTCATCCATTGATTTATTTAAATTTTCCATCCTACCCATATGGACCCTAAATGCAGCTTCTTCTTTTTTAAGTTTTTCTTGATATGAATTTAATTCTTTCTGGTATCTTTCTTCAGCTTGTTTAATCTGTCCTTCATATTTTTCTTTATCTGCTTCAGAGAACCACCATTCAGCTTCCATCCTATGTGTAATAGCCCACATTTCTTTTTCAAAAGCTTTTAATGCAACAAGACTATCTGCAACTTTATTTTCCATTCCAAATTTAGCCATTTCATAATTCAATGATTGAGTAGCTCTAGAGACTGCATATGTTTGTTGTTCCATCTGATTTAAAGCTCCTACAACTTGATAAAAAGTATCAGAGTAGTTATCAGCCATACTAAATAATTCCCCTACTTTTTTAAATATCCAAAATAAAGCTTCAAAAGCTGCTATTAATAATATTAAGGGACCTAGAGAAGCAGCTAAACTATATACCGCAACTTTAGCCCCATGAGCTGCAATCTTTACTGAAATAAATGCTTTAGATAATACATTGGTAGCTAGAGCTGCTTGTTTAGTTAAAATCCTTATTCTTCTTAAAGATTTCATATAAGTTGCTTGCATGAATTTTAATACTTTTAATTTCATAGCAGCAATACTCCAAGCTCCATTTAATTTAGCTTGTTCAGCTGCTAACTTCCTTTGAACACTGATTTGTCTTATCATTGCTCCCCATAATCCATTAATAGCTGTAATATTACCTTTAACTGTAGCTGAGAAAATAGACATAATCCCATAAGCTCTTTTACCATCGGCTGAATATACTTTAAACCAACTAGCTCCTATTGCAGTACTACCCGATAATGATTTAATATCCATATTTAATTGTCTAGCTTTAAGGGACATTAAAGTCATAATCTTTATAACTAATTTAGCAGCTAGAAATCCAAAGAAAAATTTACTAACTAAAACTGATGCATATTTTAATGGAACTGATATAGCATTTACTAAACCTCCTATAGTCTTTAATATATTAGCTATATTCTCCCCCCATTGAGCTAAATTATCTTTTAATAATTCTTTATTCTGTTTTATCCAAGCTGTAAAACCTTTAGTTAAATCCGCAACTACTTCTAATATATGTTTCATTGCTGGCATTAAAGCTTCTCCAAAAGCTATTTTAGCTTCTCTAGTTGAAGCAGCTAATTGAGCCATCCGACCTTGAACTGTATCCAGAGATTTAGCAGCATCCCCTTTAAATATAGCTCCTTCCCTAATGACTCCTTCATAAGCAGCTTGTCTTTTTTGAGCTTCAGTTAATTTACCAGCTGAAGTTCCAATCCTTGCTGCATATTCTTTATACATTACTGATAAATTCTTTGTGATACCAGCGTTATCAATCATTATAGAATTCATATTTTTAAAACCTTGGGTTGCTCCAACAATCGCTTCTCCCATAGCTAAAGTACCTTGCCTATTAAATGCAGCAGCATCTTTAAAGGTATCCATTAAAGCAATAGCTTGAGGTAAGCTCATCCCAGCCGCTAATAAATTC
>CEQA01141589.1_pt1 | contig 39167 bp, 41 predicted proteins | sample 530501 | NCBI WGS metagenome assembly CEQA01 (sample SAMEA2620227, study PRJEB7988) | marine metagenome | isolation source: saline water (ENVO:00002010), including
ATTATCTATTATCGATAAAGGATTTACAACCTCCCAGGTTTGCCCTGTCTGATTTCCAGGGGCTGTATCTTGATCAATCCAGCCTCCATCAAGCTCCCTTGCTATGACATGAAACCACCATCCTGGACCCCATAAAGCAGGGTTATTAAACTCTGGTCCTAATGTAAAAGATAGGCTACCTGATAAATCGACAATCTCGTTATCATATATAGGAAATATATGGTACTGATGACTACCTGGAGGACCATGAATAAGGGTCACAGTTAGTTTTACCTGATTTCTTACACTTGTTGACCTTGTGTTTAATCCTGTAGAGCTCGATTTCCTAATAGATGGTAATCTAACTATTGTTTTTGATTTAGTCCTAGACAATTAAGATATTTCCCAGCTAATAGTAATTGTGTCACCTGTTGAAAATGTTTGTCCTGAATCAGGAGATGTAACATGAATATTTGATAATTCCACATTAGAGTTATCACCACCAGCACCAGATGTATTAGCCCAATACCACCAATAATCAAATGCCAGATATCTAACATAGCCACCTACAAATCCTACATTACTCCACCATTTTATTTGGTTATTTGGTAAGCCTGAATTAGCTACACCACCTTCAGTATCGATATGGTCTGTTTGTTGCCAATTAGTTTGAATTGTTGCTTGAACCATTATTCCTGATTTATATGTTAAAGGATGGTATGGCAATGACCCCATTGCTCTGATAGGTTTATCTGCTTCTGCACTAATAGGAACTTCTCCACCTTCTCCTTCTCCTGCTGGAACTATTAAAGCTGTATCTGGATCATATTTATACATAAACAGCCTATCTTTTGAATTACTATCATAATCTGTATTATAGCTTTTTTGAAATGTAAAATATACTTTATTATCCCACTCATTATATGCAATGCTTGGGAATCCACATTTTGAATTATATCCCTCAACAAAACTTAATGCTCCATTTTCACCAGCTGCCCAGGCTCCAGCAGCTCCATCGTATTTCCACTCCATAATTCTAATACGACCTGATGCTGCAACATTTATTGCCCAGATTCTTGTATTGTCTTCTGATGTTTGTGTCGTAGCAAAATGGTGTGTATATTCACCAAAATCATCTGCTTCTTGATGTACTCCTACTGATGTTCCAAATTGGTGTGTTGTTGGAGCTGCTGGAGTGGTGGAAGGAGTTTTTATTGCACTCATTATAAATGTAGAGCTACCAGAGTTGAATGTATATAATAATGCAAATTTCTCTACCCCTGCCTCTTTAACATTTCTCATTTGTATTTGTAAACTTTTTCCAATATCTATAGTATTATCGTCATTAGATTCTGATGAATCCTTAGACCAGCCATAATCTAAATTATGAGTAACATAATCAGTTAAAGCATTACCATTGGACCCAAATGCACCTGTACTGGTATTGTATTGTATATTGTCTTTTATCCAACCTGATTTCCATGTACCAGTTTCTTTGTCTTCATATGCAGAGCAGTTAAAATACACTTTATTGTTATTAAAAAAGGAAACCCATACCCTCCTATTATCTCCATTGTTTTCTAGCCATAGCCCCATTCTATAGCCTGATAGGGGCCAGAAGTTATCTGTGTTAGAGGAATGAAAACCAGTTGCATCGTCTGTGTCACCATTGCCATTTGGATCATTACCCCAGCCAACATCATTTTTTGATAACCCATCTACAAATTTATCATGAACTACAAATTTTCCACCAGCATAGTAGTTTACTGCTGAACCAATAGTTGTGCTGACTAAATCTGAGTGTCCTACCTCCCATGTATCAGCTGTATCAGCATCTGAAGATGGAGTCATTTTAAAATTAACATATCTTGAGCCTAATGTTCCACCTGAATGTACATGGTTTAAAAGAACATGCAGAGTACCCCCTACTTTTCCATCAGATCTTGTATATTCATCCCAATAGATATTTATCCTGTCTGTGTCTTTTTTACTTATAGAACTCATTAAGCCTAGCATTGGGTCTGTTGAGCTTGACTCTGCACCTGTTATAGTTGTTGGTATCCAACCACCACCTTCACCAGGGCTGCCTGGTGCTGCACCATGTCTTTCCATTAATGTCCAGTCTATATCTGTTGCTGCTAGACCTGTTTGACATACCATATACCAAACACCTTGGCCATTTCTACCACCAGATGCAAAAAAGTGATTAGGGGATCCAATTGGCCCCATATGTTCTAGTGCTAAATTTCCAGCTATAACAGAAGGAGAGTGTCCTTCTGGATGCATTTTATACCCTTTTATCATTCTATTTCCCTTCCTTTATTTTAATTTTTCCAGTTAAAGAATCATATGTTATCCATGCTCTTTTTCCTAACAAGTTATCTTCTACCCAAAAGAATAAATTAGATATTTTTTGATTTGTACCTAATTCATTAGAGTTTATATAGAACTTAGATGGGCTTCTTTTAACTTCTTTACCAGGAGTTCTAATGTCTAAATTTTCCATTTCAATGTTTTGATTTTGAGCCACAGCATACTCATCAGCTTCTGTGTCTATTCCTACACCTATTGGTATATCTATTCTAGTAGCCACTCTTTCCTCCTACCCTATATGTTCCATTTAATACATCTAATACTATTTTAAATCTAGCTGCTGCCTCTGATGCCTTAATATCATCTTTATCTAACACCCATAATAAATACTCTGCATAATCTAATATTAGGCCAAACAATGCTGGGTTCATTTCAGAGTTTGTATATATGTCTATTTTTCTAGGCTCTTTAATATACCATATATCAATTTTAGACTGTGATGGTGATACATTTAAAGTATCAGACTCAATCCAGCATGAAAACTCTAAGTTAGATTTAGAGGCAGTAAAATAGCTGTTTTGAGAGTCGTTAAAATTTTCATAATCAATCATATTAGCCCAGCAGTTTAAATCCTCACTAAACACCCCTATAACTTCATTTTTTAATGGTCTAATACCTAAAGCCTTTAACCCTTTAGATGTTCCAGATATCGTTGCTGCTGTTTTTTGTCTTTCTAGCTCTACTAGATATCCAGAGTCTAATAAAGTAGATACATAAGTTTGAGCTTTATTTAATGCATCCAATTTCTCTGATTCTTTAAATAAATCATTTCTTTCATCACCTAGCTTTGTATTTAAGAGATTATATATATGCTCTACTGATAATTGTGGCTGAACTGGATCATCTGTATCCTCATCAGGTATAACATTTCCATCATCATCTATATTATCTTCATATTCACAAGTGCCATTATCTATAGTTGCATTAGGGTTGTAATTTATTGCATTAGGGTCTGTGCATCCAGAAACCTGAGAACCATCTCCACTACCATCTCCATCACCAGGGTACTCACAAGAACCATCGTCTACTGTTGCATAAGGATTATAGTTTAAAGATTCAGGGTCCATACACCCATATATATCTATTTCTTCCCATTCATTACTTTCTTCATAAACAGTTGTAGATAATGTTCCAAATTTACACAAACCATCATCAGTAGTTGCAAGTTGATTTACATTAGATGCTTTAAAACCTGTTCCAGTAACTTGGTTTATTTGAACATCATCTATACTAAACCAATCTCCCTCTTGCCAGAAGGATGCATCTGTACGATCCATATATATTTTTACTTGATGTAACCAATAACCTTTATATGGAGTAAATTGCATTCCAACAGCCTTTCCATCTGTATCAGGATGGTTTCCACCTGTTCCAGTTATAACCTTTTTATCTACAATTTCAGAATCAAATCTAGCTGGCCTGGTTTCTCCTGCAACATCTCTCCATATCAATTCTATAATTAAAGGTGGATCTGGAATACTATTGCCTTGGTCATTCCATGCAAAATTAAATGCAATTCTATAATCAGTTCCTGTAGTTAACTTATTAACTAATCCTGTTGTATAAGTAGAATTACCTGTAAGGCTTTGTATTCCTTGCTGATCTGCTGCTTCTGAATTAAAGCCAGTAAAATATGCTTTATTGTCTTGTAGAGGAACTGTTCCATTTTCTAATGTTTTCCAATTAACACAAGCACCCCCAAAACTTACATCATTTGTTTCTTTAACTAAATTACCTGCATAAGTAACAGGGCATACATATGGCTTAATACTTACACTATGTATAATACCTTCAAAATTATCTGTAAACGACATGCTAAATAAAGTATCAAATCTTCCAAACGAGAATGGTATATAATTAGTCCTAAATGTTTTTGTTACTGTTGTAGGAGATGTTCCTGTTGACAGGTCTGCTCCTGTTAAGGTTAGATATGCTTGTGGATTTGAACCTATCATAGATTGAGTTGTGTAATTAAAAGGCCTATTTGCTGTTGCTCCAATTGTAAAAAATATTTTCTCATTGACATCAGCTACTTGTGAAAGTACAATTTGAACCTGATATAAAAGACCATGAACTATACTAAATTCAGGTAATCCTGAATCTATGTTGTTTTGAGTTTGCTTTAAATCTAAAGACATACATCTAAAATTAGGTATAGAAGAAGGAACTTTTTTAAACCCTTGATTATGCCAAGTTTCAGAAGATGCCCCATGGTCAGTCCAGCCATTTCTTAACCCCCACATATATCCTGCACTCATAGTATTTGATCCTATGTTTACATAATTTGCTCCATCATCTGCATTGACTATATTTTGCTCATAAGCAAAGTCATGCCACAATGTATCAAAATTTACATCAGGACTTAATTCAGATCCCAAAGCACCACCATTTGCTGTGGTGTAGTTATCTTGATTAAAACCAAAACTACAATAGTTTTCTATATCAGGATATTTTCCTGGAGAATCTGTATTTTTACATCCATAAGTCCACTCACTAGATGTTATTACATCAGACCATATCAAAGGCCCAGCACACAATTCTCCTTCACTTTCATTTTCCCCTGGCAGAGCTTCTTCTAAAAATGGCTCATATGATATAACTGGATATGCAGCTGAACCATTACCACCATCATCATAGACTGCATGCATTGGAACAAAGGGATTATTTAATTGAGGGCCATTATAAACTCCTGAGAATGTTTCTCCTGGTTCTGGAGTATCCCCAGTTTCTGCTAATAAAACAGGATATTCTACTTGGTATACATGATATTCTCCATACCCTTTATCCTTTAAATCTATTTGTCTGTATGATATAAAAAATTCTGAGTCTGTACTAGGTCCTAAATGTGGAACTGCAAAATACAGTTTTACTCGGTCATTAATTCCATCTATTAATATATTACATCGTGTTGCTTTATATCCTGTGTTACTGCTTGATACTTGCTCTCCATTTATAACAAACTCGTTGTTTAAGTTTTGAGTTTTTACATGTCCTGCATTTTCCCAGGATGTTATCTCTCCTATAGGGAGATCTTCAGGTTTTACAATTACCCTAAATCCATCTAAACCAGTTTTAGCTGCAAATACAATAGTTGAATATGTTTTTCCTTTTGGTATATAGGATCTCAATACTACATGGTCATCTACTATACTGTTATCACTTCCAGCTGAATTGTTCCCTTGTGTTTCTGTGAATATAGACCCCTCTACAAAACTAATACTTGAATCATAAGTGTATGCTCTCCTCCATTCATTTCCAGCAGCTCCATAAGCTACAACAACACCATTTCCTGTTGCATCTTTAAAGTCTGTAGCACACACATTAAACATTCCTGTGGTCATTCCACAATTAACATTTGCATTAGGAACCTCTATATTTGTACCTATAGAGCCTGTAACACTCCAGTCTAAGTCATCATTCCAAGCATCATCTCCAGCTGAATTCATTCTTTTTGCTCTTGTTGAATAATCTGCTGGGGTTCTATATTTAACTTTCATTACACCAGCATCAGTTTCATGACAATAAAAAATATATGGTCTTCCACTTTGTGTCATACAATAAGACATTTTCCTAGGGTGACCTACTGTTTCCCCCATAAACAATTGGCCATCTAAAATTGATGTACTGAATCTTCTCCACCCAATTTGTCCAGAAGTAGGAGGAGTTGCTCCAGGTACCTCCCATTCTTTAGTATCTAGATTTACATGTTTTTCAAAATAAATAACACCCATAGCTTGTCCATTTACAATGCCTGAAAGAACTCCAGTAAGAGTACCTCCTATATCCAAAACCTTGTAATCACTATCTATAATTGTATTTACACCAATAGAAAACATATTACCATATGTTAACCTTGATTTTTCTGTACTCGAATTAGGATAATCTAAAACTATACCTCTAGGATGATTTACTTTATGAGTACCAAGAGCCCAATCAAATTGAAAGCCAGGTAGCTGATTAAAAGCTCTCAATTGCCATTCTTTATTATTGCCATTCTTAGGTGCCAACATAAACCATTGAGATGTATTATCATTATAATTTACTTTAAAAATCCTTTTGTGAGATGGATGCTCTACTGGATAGTGACCATATGGGTTAAGGTTTGTTGAAAAACTATCAGCAGCTTCATCAGCCACATGAACTCCTCTTCTCATATTAATAGCAATACTATGGTCATCACTATGAGGCATTCTCTACTCCCTTTCTTTTATTAATAGATCCTATTTGAACATATGCTTTTTCAGATGCTGTTTTAGCTCTATCGTATTTTCTATCTCTTACCCATAGTAATGACTCTGCTAAATCCAATGAAACTAGGTCGACTCCAGGGTTCAATGATAATTCAGCATTTAAATCATTTAAACTTGTTAGCTCTTCAGGGTCTTGTAAGTAAGTTATTCTTATAGACTCTGGCTTAGGAAATAAATAAATTTTTCTTGAAAATAATATAGCATATCCACCTATTTTTTTAGATACTGCTTTTGTTGGATTTAAATACTCATTGTCCTCTATAGTCGATACATCAAAAGAGGATCTTATTTTATATATATACTCTTGCCCTTTTATAGTTCCAATAATAGATTTAATACCATTATTTACTGGTGTTAATCCTATACTATCATATGATACATAGGTTCTTCCTCTATTATCTTCTTCAAATGCACTACCTGTGTTAGATATTGTGCTCTCTAACTGATTAAGATGTTCAGGGTGCAGTATGTTGCATAAAATCTTTTGCCCTAGGTTTATTGCATGAATTTTGTGTGTCTTTGTAAAAAAAGACTCGTGAGGGTCTTCGAGCCTTTTTCCTAAATCTACTAATGCTTCTGATATTGTCATTACTCTCCATTGTATCTCCCCCCAGTTTCCCAGGGGGAGTTTATTATTTCAACTAACTGATTAACGAACCTCTACAGGTATAACACCTGGCATCTGTAAGTTTATTACACATGCTGTAGCACCTGGGTTATCAATAACTGTTCCAACTATTGTTTCACCAGCAGCAGCTACATCTGTTGTTCCACCATCTGCTCCTTGAATAGATAGTGCAGCATCAATAGGGCATGTAGCATCATGATTAGTAACTGTACACTCACCACCTACTTGAATATATCCAAATAAGTTAGTGCTATGTGCAGAAACATCAATAGCTTGCTGACATATTCCAGCAGGAAGTCCTCCAGTATCAGAGAAATCCTGTGAAACTTGATATGTAGCATTTGCAGTTAGGTTTGTATCGACTATGTAGTAAGTTGCCAATGCAGCAGCAAAATCAACATCTGCTGATGGAGATACTACAAACTCTACTAATCTCCAAACCTTGTTAGTTCCTTTTTGTTGAACCAATCCTCCTACAGGTACTGGAAATGCTCCAACATTTGTATCTGTCGTTGCAATATCAGTACTGCTAACAAGAGGATATGGTTGAAATGGTGTATTATAATTTCTTGCCATTTACCTACCTCCTTTAGTATGTGGCTGGTAGACCAACAATACAACCTTGCATTCTGGGGTTAGTACAAGTCAATTGCCCCATCCAGAAGATTTTTGCTACTCTAGCATCCTGGTTAATTGGTTTCATGAAATTCTCGAATGAGAAATTTCTTTTACTATGTACTTTAAAATCAAGATACTTAGAATTTAAGAATAGCATCACACCAGCAGGGCAATGGCTATCTACAACACATGTAGCACCTTTAAATCTTAAAGTTTGGAATCCAGCATCTGCTAATGTAGCATCACCTTCAAATCTCTTTGCAGGCTGTAAGCTAGACTCATATGCATCAAACAATACTTGAGGCATAACAATCATGTCTGGGCTGTCATTATCTATAGTAAGAGCACCATACATTTCAGTCATCTTACGAACTAAATAAGCCACACCATTAGTAGTAGTAACACAGTCATCCCATGATGCTGCATCATCACCAGCAACAATAGTTCCAGTTGATGCATCATGAAAAGAGGCTGCTGACAAAAACTTAGCATTAAACCAAGTGTTTACTGCTGCTGTATTTGTACCTGTGTCAATACCACCTAAAGATCTACTGAAACTGATAATAGAATTATCAACTCCACCTGCTGCATGGTATGATGAGCTATCTGCAACTGTATCCATGATACCTCCAATTGCACCAGCATCATATCCAGTATGGTTAGTATTACTTACAGTACCAGTACCTATTAATGATGTAATATCATTAGCACCAGGAGCTGCATTTGCAAATAGTTTATCACCAAACAAGTCTTTCAATGATTTTTCTGCATTCTTCATTTTAGACTTTAGCAATGACAACACTTGGCTATCACCACTATTTTTTAATTCTTCTTCACCACTTATAGTTATAGTTGAGAAGGCCTGTTTCCAGTTCCACTCAGCTGCTGTAATTGGATCAGAAGGAGTTGTATCAAGTACATCATACCCAGAGAAGAATCCTTGGGCAGAGTTCTTTCCATACTCCAATGGAGTTATAATTTTCTTACCACCATCTAACTTCTCAGCATTTTTCAATAGCTTTAAAGTTAGTGGATTAGAATTAAATATATTGTCCACTAGAACAGGAAGGAATTTATCTCTTGTCAATGCACTTAACGAATCATAATTAAGAGCCATGATTTATTTCTCCTTACTTGTTTTATTTATCAAAATACTTAGCTATATCTGGATCATCTAATGTGATATCATTGACAGCCTTATAAGATCTAGGGGCATTAACCTCTGGACCTCCTGTAGTTCTCTCACTAATAACAGCATCGTTTCGTGCTCCATTTTCACTAAGTTTGTTCATATGTTCAAGCTCATCATTCATAAAATCCCAAGTATAGAGCTGAAAACCAGCACCCATATCTGAGATCCCTCGTTCTGAACAGAATTCTAGAAACTCCATTTCATCAGCTTTTGTTTCAAAGAACCCTGGGTTTTCATCGACAATTGCATCGAACTCAGCTTCAATTTCATCAGTTAGTTTATCCATTTGGATTGTATCCAATTGTTCTTCTAAACTGCTTAATCTACCATGTTCAATCATTTCTTCAGAGGCACTCTTAGTAGCATTTTGGTCTGCCAGTTGCTCTATATCAAGAGGCTGGGCTTTACCATCTAATCCTATCTTTTGTAATTCATCAGGATTATCATAAAAATAATCCCCAAGATACTCTCTGAATTTCTCATCGTCTGATATCTTACCTACGAGCTTGTTCCATTTGGATAAGTCCTGGGCTTTTTGAGTGTTGGATCGTTGCCATTCTTCCTTATTCTGAGAATCATTCATCCATTTCTGGATATCCTCTGAAGAATAGGTTTCCCCATCAATAGTAAAATCTGCACTATCCAAGTCCATTCCTTCATCCTGTTCTTCCTGTACCAAAAGCTCTTCTGGCTCAGGAATGTCTGAATCACTTATATATGTTCCAGACTCTTGTGTATCATCCATTGTTAAGGATGACTTATCTTCCTCTGTAATTTCTACAGAGTTGTACTTATCATCTGCCATGACATCTCCTTTGATTGGTCATTGTTGAAAATAAATTTATATTGCCACATCTCTTTTAGTTACTTCTCCCCAGATATGTCTAGTTCCTTTAGCACCAGTTATAGTACTCCTAGTAATTTTTTTAGGGGTTTTTGTTACTGCACCAGTTCTAAGATTGGTCATTTTTCTAGTATACCCCATACCTGGTTTCCATCCACCTCTATCAGCTGCTATTGAAGATGCCATTTTTAAAGGATTAGATATTGTTTCACCATATCCACTAATAATGCTATCTTGTATAAAGCCTAATGGAATACCTTTGCCTCTATAGTGGGCTAATGTTTTCATTAACTGTCTTCTACTGTTAGGCTTCTTACCACCTAAACCTTTTTTCTTTTTCTTTTTCTCACTCATTTCATTCTCCTTTTACTATTGATTGTAACTTAGCCCTTTTGGCCATTTTATTAATTTTTGGATCTTGACTCTGAATGGCAGCCTTAATACAATCTTCATTAACTCCATTATATCCATTCATCCTGCACCATCTATCTAATGTGAATATACCTCTCTTAGAGGCTGTACTCTTTCCAGAATTATCCTGTCCTTCTAATACATTACTCACCTTCAGGCTCCTGAGGTTGACCCATTCCCATAGCATCTGTCTTTCTTAATAATGCCTCTTCAATCTCTTCAGGGTCTTCAGACTCCTGGAGTATTTGGTCATCTTGCTGCATTTGCATTTGAGCCATCTTCTTAGCTTGTGCAATCTCTTCCAAGATCTCCTTAGACATGTCTTTCTGATGCCATTTCCAGAACTTCTCTGGGTCTAATAATCCCATTTGCATATAGTCTAATGCTTGGTCAATTCTTTGTGCCCTAGACTCTGGTAATGTAGAACCAGGAACATATTTAAAATCCAACATAGGATCTAGTTCATAAGGTGCTATCTCTACAAACTCATATCCTCCTACATCTGATTCTTTTCTTATATGAATGTTTTGTGCATAGTTTTTATGCATGATAAATAATGTCATTTTATATATATCTATCATTGCATCTGTTCCAACATCTCTTTCTTTAGCTCTGATAATTTGCTGTGATGCCTCTTGTAGCTGTGCTATTGCTCTAGATGCTGTAACTCCACTAGGATTTCTTCCTTGGGTTATATCATGTATTCCAGATATACTGTCAGTCATTTGCATTAGCATTTGTACTACTGGCATATTAGCTGCTGAAGGCTGACCTGCTGGAATTCTAGCCACTTGTTCATGTGGTCCATTTGTATAGAATACTTGTCCAGGCTTATCACTTGGTCTATTAGCTGGATGTTTAGCTGCTGATTTACTCATAACCCATGCTGGATTTCCATGATAAATCATATTATCCATAGTCTGAGATAGCATAATTGCTGTACCAACTGTTAGTGGTTCTATAATTTCAGGCTCACCTTTGCCCCAGAAATGATGCTCATCTCCATAATTCTTAAACATTACTACAGGCATAAAGTCATATGGTGAATGCTTGTGCTGTAATAGTATATTACCACACCATGTAGTGATATACCATTTTCCTTTATATAAATGCCAAGCCTCTTTTAATACTGCCTGGCCTCCCATATATTCTCCAGCACCTTCTTCATCATATGCTGGTGATTGTTCTACATAGTCAGTTCTTTGATTAACTGATGATACTCCAGTATTAGCTCCACCTGCTGTAGTAACTTGCCCTGCATCTCCTACTCCATCAATACCTCTTACAAATGATTTAAACTCATCTAGCTTACCTTCAGCTTTAACATATTTACCTTTCTCGTATTTATCTCTTATTTCCTGGACATATGTTGGAGTGGCAAATATAATACATTTAGAATTGTTTAGGGTTGTAGCTAAAGGATCTACAAAGACTGTATATATATCAGGAACCTTATAACATATTCTACCATCATCCTCTATATACATCTTTACAAAGCCATTACCATATATTAGAGCATCTCTCTTCATTCCATTAATTGCTCTTAATGCCTTTCTTTTAGCCATCTCTGACTCTACTGCATCCTGGGCCATTTGTGCTGGTTCTACCTGCTCTTCTCTTCTTGGCATAAAATCCACTTTAGGGAATCTATCAGTCAGTATAGAGTATATTGTTTCTACTATAGAATGGCAGGAGTTTGCTATAACTCTAGATTTATATTTAGGTAGCTTAAAAGGTTTAAAGTAATCACCATTATATAGCTCTTCATTCCTTCTCCATCTTGGAACCTTGTGAGCTCTAGCCCTCTTAGACTCATCAAACATTTTGCCCATATATTTTAATAGCTGTCTTTCTGAATCTGTTGGTGCATATCCATCAGTAAATTTCTCTAATGGTGTGTCCATTGTTATAGCATCATACGAATCTACCATTAATCTAGCCCCCACATTGGATTATTTGCATTTATTCTAGTTCCTGGAGAGTATGAGTAATTATTACCATGCAATCTTTTCTTAGCTCTGATCCATTTATTTTTAGCTGCTAGTTTCCTCTCTCCTACCCTTAACTTTTTGGCAGCAGTTTTCTTTACTAACTTTCTATTTATTCTAACAAGTTTGCTCATTCTCCACCACCTGAGTTATAATCTGTTCCTGAGGCACCTTGGTTTGAATCACCATATTCTGTTTTCTTTTTCTTTATAATCCTTGTTAATGCTCTTTTAATTGGATTTTTCTTCTTCTTAGGTCTACCTTTTTGACTACCATATGTTCCTGGTCCTTGTGGCATAATAGCCTCCTATATTTTGTCGAGATAATCAAATTCATATCCCATATCATTGTCTTCTTCAGGCATAATCAATAAGTCATCTATCTTCTGCTGTAGCATTGGCACCTTCTTTTCTTTTGGTGCTGGTACTTGTACATGACTTAACATATACCTACATGCATCTACTGCATGGTCCTCTAAATCTGTATCGATGTCTTCTGGGTCTTTCTCATCTCTTACCATTCCTGGTATTGTCCTTATTAAGTTTGGACATGTTCCCTTTATAATGTAGAACTTAGGGTTCTGTGTTTCAGTCCAATGCATTAACTGGGCCATATTCCTCCAGCCAATTACTCTACTGTTATTAGCTGGTACTAGAGCTTCTAATTGTCCTATCATTGCATCTGCTATACTTTTATCTGTATACATCTGTTTATCAGGACTATTCCAGCTCATTGGATTCCTGGCCCACATAGAAGGATCTCCTAAGGTCATATCTATATCTGTATGAGTCCTGGAGTTTATCTTCCATATTAGCTCTGCCCATTCTCTAGGGTGTTTCTCAGTACCATATAATTCTCTATATAGGAATACAGTATTGTTCTTTGTTACTTGGCCCCACAATGCACAGAATGGTGCTGCAAAGCCCCAGTCAATACCCATATAATGCTTATTAAGACTATTACCAAATCCTCTCTTCTTAGCTTCAGACTCTTCCAATACATGTACATCTGGATGCCACTCTGTGAAATACTGCCCTGCAAACACATCCCAGTCACCTTTTCGCCAGGCTGAACGAAGTGGTTCTGGTAATGAATCCAGAAATGCCACATAATCTGGGTCCTGCTTAACCAAGGTAGGATTATCCTCAACTGTAGCTGGAACAAACATTCGTAATCTCCCACTAATTGAGTCCTTAAATGCTTTCATTGGTTCATGTCCTTCTATAAACCTAGACTTAACCCATGAATGACCTTTCCCTCCTGGATTACAGGTTAGAAAGATCTTTGGAGTTAGTCCTGGTACTGTTGACCTACAACTCGATATCAATTTCAAATAGCTATCCTCAGATGGTATCTGAGTTAATTCTTCTATTAACACTCTATGGTACTCATGACCCTGGTACTTTGTATAACTGTCATCTTTTAAATGTCCAGACTTAATCATGGCACCTGAAGGAAATCTTATTGTTGCTGGCTTACCTGTTATTACTGCATGTGGATACATTCTTCTTGCTCTATCCATCCAGTCATGTAAGTCATCTGCATTCCTTCTAATTACTAAGCCCCTGTATTCAGGGTTCTCAGTATCTTTAAGCATCCAGGCTAAACCTGCATCAGTTTTTCCACCACCTCTGGCACCACCATACATTAGCTCATATACATCGTCTACTTGTAGTGCTAGAGTTTGAGGTCCTTCATGTGGACTCCAAATTTCTGTCATTCTTTCTCTGATGGTTTCTGCTCAGGTATTACTACATATCCCTTATCTACACCTGATACCTCAAGCTCCTGGGATTTTAGTGTTGGTATCATCTTATCAGCTATTAGTTTTGCACAAACCATAGCATCCTTATGTTCCTTTTTACCTGTGCCTAGAGTGCTAGCAATGTCAAAAATCTTTTCAAGTATTCCAGGTGCCTTAGAGTTTCTTCTGAATAATTCTGCATTACTCATACCTTTCTTTGGTCTACCTTTTGGGTTACCTGATTGACCCTTTTTAAAACTTGTTTTATTATGCCTGTTATTCACCCTGTTTTCTCCTCTAAGGTATCAGGCTTTAACAGAATATGCTTTTCTTAATGCTTTTTTAACCTTATTTGCATATTTCTTGCCACCATTTAGTTTAGATCCTTCTAGTATACCTGCATTAAATCCTAAGTCATAAGCCTCACCTAAAGCATTCTCCATTATCCTGGAAGATACTTTGCTCTTTTTAATAAGCCATATTACTAATCTTTCATAGTATGTAGGTTTTTTAAGGTTCATTATCTACCCTTTTCTCTGATGGTTTTTGATAACTCATCCTTGGTCTTAGTAGTATAGGCTTTACCTTTCCATTTAAAATGAGAGGCACCAGCTTGTTTAGCTGCTTTAAATGCAGCACCAAATGATACATCATCTCCTGGAGTAATATGATATGCCATAGGAGCACGATAAGTTTTTTTCTTTTTTACCTTTTTTATCTTTATTGGACCATGCATTGGTTTTCTAGTATATCCTTGTGCCATTATTTTTTCTCCAATTCTGTTGAGTATGTTCTGCCTTCCCATACAAATGTTTTCTTTTTAGCTTTTCTAGCTGCTCTAAATGCTGCTCTGAATTCTGCTGCTTTTTTCTTATTGCCTTTTTCAGCTTTTCTTAGTACCCCACCATCACCTTTAATTTCAGACTTAGCTCCATAGTGAGGGAATACACCACCTTCTGTTAGATCTGCACCAGATGCACCTCTTGAAATAGTTTGTCCTTTAGACACTTTCTTTGCATGTGCTTGTGCTCCTTCTACAGTAGGTCCAGCAGATTCCATAAACTTATCTGTTGGTTTTCCTGATTTAGTTACTAATTCAGCAGCTCTTTTATCTGTTTTGTCCTGCCTTCTCTTAGCTTTCCATCTTTTAAAGTTTTTACCTGTACCAAAGTCTTTTATGTTAAACCAGTTTGCCATAATTATATCTCCTTGAATTCATCATTATTGGGTTCTCTATTGTCATCTTCATGTGGTTGGTCCACCTGGACACCATCATACATGTTAAGAGCATCCTCTGGGGCCTGGAAGTTATAGATCATATCTTCTTGTAGCACATCATTGGTTGATGAGCTGTCCTCTTCATTATAATTTTGAGGGTGCATGATAAATTCTATAGCCTTTTCTGTGGTTTTTGATCCCATTCTGTGTGCTATTGTAGTGATAGTTGCACCTAGTAAGGTGCCTATTGCAAAGTAAATTACAATTTCCATACTACTATTATATGAACATATGCAAACAAAAGTTTTGGTAATTAAAATAATAATACTTAAATTAATAGCCTGGCTGGCATATCCAGGCAGAAGGCTCACAATGGTACCAGGCCATTATGCAAATATGCCAATTGAAAACAAAAGAGAAAAGGAGAGAACCATGGAAGATTGTTATGGGTGTGCTACCCAAAGATATTCATGTGATTGTGATGATAAAGAACCCCCTGAAGAAGGGGGTTTTTTTTATCCTTTAATTTTTTTTAATATTTCCTCACACAATTTCTCAGGTACTTTACTTCTTTCATAGGCATTTTTCAATCCTTGTGTGCCTGTTTTGCTGCCTCTAGGTGCAGCTTCATGGCTACAATCAGGATTACCATTTTTACAAGTTTTAGGATTCCAATCAAGATTTGTCCATATATCTGTAGGTTTTGCTCTGTTTATGCCCTCTCCATTAAAATATTGGCAATACCAAGCTGTCTTAGGATTGTGTGGAATTATATCCAACTTTCTTAATAAGCCTCTAGGATTTTCAATTATCCATATTAAATTAGGGTTTTTTTCTAAGTAATATTCTACAATTTTCCAACTGTGCTGAACTATTTTCATTGAAACTTTAGCAGCCTCTGTTTTAGGTATATATGCTTGATTTCCACCTTTCCAATGATGGCCAATACTAGCAACACTAAATGCTGTACATGGGGGGCTGATCCATAAAATTTCAGGTATTCCAAAGTCTATCTCTACCCAATCTAAATCAAAATCAAATATATCACAAACTTGGTCAATACCATCAAAAGGTTCTATATCTGTTGTGTATGTTTGGTGTCCTAGCTTTTCAGCTACCTTACTAAATGACCTGGACCCAGCAAATAGTTCTAATACTTTCATATTATCCTCTTAACAAATCTACCTTTCTTATCTCTAGGCTGTTTTCTTTTCTTTTTAGGTTCTGTGCCCCATATAATATCTAGTATATCTTGTAGCTCTTTTATCATAGTTACCCCTTTAGTATTTTAATTGCTCTATCTAATGTATAAAAATTGTGTTCTTCTAGCCTTATAGTTACTTTAAATGTGTTTGTAATCTCTGTGTGTGGTATGAATGCTACCCTTCTAAGTGGTATACAGGCAAATGCATATAGCTCAAAGTCATCCAGGGTATATGGATCTAAATAATCTTTCTGGACCTTTCTTCTAATTTGATATTGGAATGATTGTATTTCTTTAGCTCTAGCTGGCTTAGTAGTAGATTTAACCTGGGTTCTAATTAATTTCTTTCCTGTGTCTACTATAAGGTCGTACTTAGACTGGTCACCAACTGCATGTGCTTTATGTCCTGCTAAATATACCTCAAACATTGTAAGATACTCTCCTGCACTACCTATCCCCAGCATCATTGACTGCTTTATCTTTGTAGATGGCATTTTTGACAGTTTCCTCTGATATGTTATATCTGTTTATTAATATTTCAATCTTGGCATGATAGCCAAAATGACTGTAAGACAAACCATCCCAGAATGCTTTAATTTCTGCATCCCTAATGACAGAATCAATATTATTTAATAATCTATTCGTATTCAGATAGTTGCATTTTAAGTTCAATATATAAATCCTCTCTTTGAAATAGTTTTTGTAGGTTAACATCGCTAGCTAGTTTTCTGCCCAGCTGCTCTAGTTCTTCTATAATGTTTTTTCCATGCTTTAGTTTTAAATAGTTTTGATAGTTTGATACAAAGCCTCCATGAAAGTCTTTTAAATGGCATTTACTGCATTGTATGTTGCAGTTTCTTAAATCCCACCTGGTGCTTATATGACTCCTGGATATATAGTGAGATACTTGTGGGTTATCATGAGAGCCACAGGTAACACAACACTTATCCCTAGCAAGAACAATCTTTCTAGTTATGGCATCTAGTCGTTTAGTAATAGTTTTAAGTGTTGTCTTACCCATGTTCTTCGACTAGGTTAAAAAGGTATGTCATCCTCTGTCATAGGTTCACTATGATTAAGTACAAGGTCTAGCATAGGACCTTTCATGGGGTCAGTAATCCATACATCATCCATGTATTTAGTTTCTCCATCTTTTTCATATTTCTTAGATGAAGAGGCTACAAACATTCCTTTCTCACCTTCTATTAATTTAAATCCTTTAATTTCTAAAGCCCCTGGAACCAAATTACCATTAACCTGTACATCTACTGCTAGGTCAAAAAAGGCTTTTACTTTACTGTCTGGTGTATTGTTTTCTTTATACCTTATTATTTTCATTTTTATCCTCTTTTTGTTTTTGTTCTACATACACATCTGCTACAATTTTAAAGTCTACCCTGTCTAATTCATTTCCATAAGCATAGTCAATAAAATCATATAACACTTTTTTTAAATCTTCCATAAATCCCCCACAGGTATTTTATAATATTCTTTATTATTATCATGATACTTTTCAATTTCATAATTACCTGAATCAATTAAAGCCATCATATTATGGAACAAAATCTGTTTAAAGTCGTTATACTTTGTTGAGTACACAAAGAATAATAGTTTCATTCCAGGAATCCCATTCCAAAATTGATAGCTTACGAGATCTCTTAATTTAAGCCTAAGAAAGTCTGAACACCCTTTAACCTCTACAAAATATGGTTTGCTAGTTATAAGTACATAATCAGGTGTTTTCTGTACTGTTTCTGGCAGCAACACAAAATCATTCTTAGGAATTATATCATTTGAATCTACTCCATACCTGAAATAGGTGTATCCTCTACCCCTGTAGAACTCTTCAGACTTTGGTTCTGCTATAGGGTTAGAATACCTTGTTTTAAAGTCAGCCTGATGATTCGCCATTATCTCTCCTTTGTTTTCTCTCATAATATTTGACTCTTTCATCTAGTTTCTTTAAATCAGCAAAACAACATTGCTTATCATATAGAAACTGTTTTCTATCTGCCTCACAAGATTCTAATTCTTGTTTAGCTTTTCCTAACTCGTTTTTCAGGTCCTCTATATCATCAATGAACTCTTGATATCTCCTGGATGATATAGTTACAGTATCAAACTGCTTGTTTTCTATAGGATCCATTCTTTATCTCCTTTGTTGGTAATATTTTAGCATCACAACATCTGCTACCACCTGACCTCACATCTGCTACTGTGTAGCTTGAATGGTCACCACAGGCCTGGCAATATCCCATGGGAAAGTCAGTAGTATCTCGCTTATATAACGAAATATCTATTTCTTCTTTATGCTCTATAATTTCATCCCACCACCTTTCCTGGTTAATGTATGTAGCAGGATTAGGTATGAATTGTTTTTCAGTATTAGTGTAGGCTTTTTTAATGTGGTTCATAATTTGTTCTCTATTGGAATCTATATCTTTGTAGTTAGCTTTCCAGGATACCCAGGCTTTTGCTTTTCCTACTTTCTTAGGATAATGAATCCAAAAAAGGTCAAATGTTTCTTTTTCTACTTTATATTCTTTCTTTATATTATCCTTGACCATTTGGGGGGTACCCTCTCTCATATTGATGAGGGGGGTATGTGATATACATGAGATACCCCTATAATCAACCTCTTTGCTGTTCTTTTTATATACTATTTCAGTAGAGATATATCCCTTTTTTTCTAAGTCTGATATAGCCCTGCTTACAGTATGTTTACTTACACCTAAACAGTCAGCTAAATATTGATTAGATGCATAGCACCCTTTATCATTATCCAGGCCTAATAGCTTGGCATATAACATTCTCTGCATCATAGACAGATTCTCATCTCTTAAAATACTACCAGGTATTATAACATAATCATTTTTTATTTGCATTTTTCTTTGGCTCCTTATTTTCTTTTTTATTTTCTTTTTTAGGCTCCTCTTTCTTTGGATCTACTATTACATCTGTAGCAGGCTCTATCTCTTTCCCATTAAGAATCAATTTTTTAGTCTTAGTCTTAATGTCTTTCAGATTTCCATCTATATCAGCATATATAACAGTAAATACACCATCTACATAATTTACTATTATTTTTTCATTAACCTTATTAGTCCATATTTCCATTATCTTCTCCTTGAATTTTGTGGCCTGCTGTAGGCAGATAAGATATATTTTCTTATCCACCAACAACGACCATTATCAGACATCGCTAAGGATGCCTTTTTGATTTTAGTTTCCTTGCACTCCCTAGGCTTATTCACCTAAAGAAAACTCGGTTTGATATTCAATCTTTACCTTAGGTCCAATATTACCTTTAGCATCCTCAGAATATCTTTTGAAGAGCTTATATGCACAATACCAGTCCTCTGGGGCATAAGTGAATTCATGTAGATATTTAGTAGATGCAACAGGTTCTTTGCCTCTAAAGTTTTTCTTACACCACACAACCCCTAGCCTATCTATTTTTCTGTCATTAGCACAATCCCATAACATTTTATAAGCTGATAGTTGTAGGGCCATTTCTGGGTCCAGTTGCTGAGATGTTTTAAAATCAATTAACCAAAGTTCTCCATCTATTTCAGCTACTAAGTCTGCTGTACCTGCAAAAGGGTATCTGAGATCTCCATTTCTTAGCTCTGTACAGTATAAAAGTTCTTCAGAGGATATTAGCTTAGGTTGGAATTTTTTCCAGAAACCCATAAAAGATATTAAACCTTTTTGGACCTCATGGTCATCCTCAACAACAACAGTATCTCCTAGTAATATTTTTTCAATCCCAGAATGTACTGCTGTACCTACTCTTAAAGCCTCTGACTTTTTATCGTATAGCAGCCTGGTATCCCCCCCAGACTGCTTTACAAGAAACTCCATTAACCAATGTGGGCACTTAAACCCACTTAATACTGTAGTAACTGATGGAACCTGGTACTTACCATCTATGTCATACCATCTTCCATTTCTTGTGTTTTCAATTATTGATGTTGCCATTAGAAACCCCCTATAGACTGAGAGTCTTTACTATTTCTTTTTTGGAGTTCTTTATTGGCAAGGTCCTTCATATCATCTTCTTTAGCATTTTTAGCTAACCATGCCAAATAATCTGAAGGAACATCCTCTATTGATTTACCTTGGTGTTTACCAAAAGTAATCACAGAAGATGATGATGCAGAAGGAGATCCCCCTGCAACACCACCCCCTTTCTCGGAGAGAACCGAGCTCTCGTTGATATATTTATTATCACTAAAGTCATTCATGAAGACATCTGCATTAAAGCCTAATTCACTTAAGCCCTTGGTTAATGCATCGGTTTTAACTGATTTCATGCAGTCATTTTTAACTTTAGAATCTGAAGATATTTCTATAACACCTTGCTTTTCATCCCAAAAATACCAAAGCTCTGCTTTATAGAATATCATTGAATAGTCTGGACTAAACTGGTAGCTGGAGTTTCTTGTTCCCCATCCTATACCCATTGGGCCAAACATTTCTGTTGCTGATTTTTTTTGATATTGGGCACCTATGGCTGTTAGCTTGGCACCACCTGGTATTGGTTTTGTGTATTTAGGGTCAGTCTTTTGGACTTTTTCCCATAACTTTAAGTTACTCATTAGGTTCTCTCCTATGTTGTTATTTTCTAATCAATCAGACCTAATGTAATACTTTATGTGATTTAAAGCAAGAAAAAAACCCCAGGGATTTGGTAAGTTAACTTTTGGAGGAGTTTCGGCTTACACGAGAGTGTTTGCTATACTATGAAGTTCCCTGGGGCTATTGATTTATTTATCTACTTTTAGACCTCGTATGATCCCATGTACGAATGCTCCAAAAGTGTTCTGAATTAAGTCGATGAACCAGGGTTCTATCTTTTCATTCCAGATTTTCTTTAGAGGGGATTTATCTGAGGCTAAACCTAGAGTCATTAGTCTTCCTAGACCAAATGCACTCTTTTCTACAAAGCCATATATTTTTTCGTTAGGTATCATTTTAAGCACCCATAATGTGGCACCACCTGCACCTATTCCTAGACTTGCTGCTATCCAATCCATGTTATTCTCCTTTGTATTTTAAACTTTTTTTATAATCTACTTTAGATTCTTCTTTACATTTACATTTACTATCTTCGAGTTTTTTTACTCTTACCATGAGCTCTGCTACACCTATATCTGCTGCATTAGGTTTTTCCATGTAGTCTACTAATTTGTCTAATTTAAACTTTTTCAGTATAACTTTTAAAACTTTTTCTATAACTAATTTTTCTAGCATGCCCATAATCTATTTCTCCATACTTGTTAATTAAGTAATTCCTCAGCTTTTCTTCTGGGTTAAAATTCTTCTTCATCTTTTCTAATCATTCGCATTAATTTATGCTTCAAACCATTTCCTGAAAGACGAGCTATCACTTCGATGACTGCCTTGTGACTCCTCTCTATAGAGGCCATTCTTATTTCATTCTTTTTAGCATTATCTATTAATTTTATAAGGATCATCCTTAAATCTTTATCAACTACATCATGTATCATGTTGAACTTTCGATGAATATCCTTACTTAAATCATTCTGTATCCATTCATTCTGCTTTTCAGCTTCCTTGTCTTTCTTTTTTATATAAAAGCCCAGGGCTATAACCATAGCTACTGGAAGGCCAAAAGTTTCTAGAATCGTTATCGGATCCATTTTACCATTTATTCGCTTTCATATAATGTTCAACAGTACCTTTACCACCTTCTGTGTTATATACCTTTTTCCAGTATTCTGCTCTACCTTTTAAGGTTTTAGGTATAGGTTCTTTATCCCTCCTATACTTAATTCTGCAAAAATACACCTGTACTGCAATGTTTGTCTGTAAACTATACTCAGGGTCATCTGCTAAAAAACCTAAGCTAGAAAGGCTTTCTTGTAATTCAGGTCTGTATTTAATGTAATTATCTATACAGTCATGTAAGGTTGCTGGTTCACATTGAAAGAACCCTAATGCTGGCCCTCCACCTGATTGTTCTAAAGCTACATACCTAGACTCAGCCATTCCAGTTTCATATATAAGGCTAGCTGCCTCTTGTGAATATAAATCCACCTTTTTAAGTGTAGACTCTATTATTCTTTTAATTGTTTCTTGCATTAATCTGACCTCCTAAAACTTCTTCTTTTTTTCTTTTTAGTTTTTTTCTTTGTCTTTTTCTTTTTGTTATTGCTTGAACTACTGCTTCCTGTACTTCTAAAAGATCTTTTTCTATCTTTCTTTTTTTTCTTCTTAGTTTTTTTCTTCTTGATATCTTTTTTCTTTTTATCTTTCTTCTTCTTATCTTTATCTTTTTTCTTTTTTTCTTTCTCTTTCTCTTTTTTCTCTTTTTTCTGTTTCTTATATTCTTCGTCACCTAGTCTGGCTTTTTCTTGATTTGTTTTAAATTCAGCTTTTACTTTTTCATATTCATCTTCATCAAACATACCATTTAAATAAGCATATTCTAGATTTCTAAATAATCTATCTTCTTCTTCACTAGAAAATAATTTAATTCTAGATTGAGTCATCATCTCTCGAACAATAGTTTTAGAGTTATAGACATTAGTTTCTTTATAAAACTGCCTTAATATTGGAACCTTATTTAAATCAGGTAACCTTCCATCAGTTAATAAAGTTTGGCCTGTGTTAAATAGATTGCTTGTAAATCTAAATACTCCACCACCCCAGTTATCTACTAAATGCTCTATCATTTCAGGATTTATATCTATAGTATAATTACCAATAGTTTCTTTTTCTAAATCTCCTCCTGTTGCTGTGAAAATCCAATTAGCTACAGCCTGTTCCCAGGAATCATCTAAACTAGCCCAATGTCTATTTTGATTAATGGTTTGATTAAATGTGAACATATCTGTTTTATATATTGGATCACCTTTAAAATCTTTATTTTCACTCCATTGTACATATGGGTCTAATATAGTAGGAGATATTATTTGACCTAAACTACCACCACCAGCAGGGTTGAATGCCATATCAGCACCTTGTAACATTCTAGAAAAACCACCACCATAACTAAGATCTCCATTAATCATTTCTTCAGTAGTTTGTCCTGCAACTTTAAAAACATTGTACCCATAAGGAACTCTTATTGTGAATTTATTACAATTAGGTGTCATGAATATCCAGTAATTATCTTTTTCATATGCACTTGTTCCTAAATCCCATTCGTCAGGACACATTAACCTGTTAATATAGCTTTGTAAAAATGCTAATGATGCTATACCTCCAACAACTGCCTGGGTTCTTCTGCTTTTTCTCAATGACTGGAATATTCTAGCTGTACCTTGAATACTTGCATTACTAAAGACATATAATGAGTTTATCATAGATCCCCATTCGCCTTTTTTATTAAAGTTAACAGTCAGGTTTTTAGCAAACTGTGCTGCCTTATCTTTAGAAACTCCAGCATTAACCATATGAACATAAGTAGAAAGCCTTACACCCATCTCTACTGCTTCATTCATATCTAAAATAAATTGAAGAGCTTTTCTACCCCATTGCTTAAACATGCCTCTTTTTTCAAATTTCTTTAATTGTTTTTCAAATTTATCAACTTTTTCATCTACAGTTTGTTGGTCAAACCATCCTACTCTACCACCTTTCTTTTTATATTCTTCATATGCCTTAGACCATACATTAGATTTTCCAGACCTTATAGATTTAAACACACCTCTTATTGCTGCAAATACAGATTTAGATACTTTTGCTGATAATGCTGCACTTTGCTCACCTGTTAAATGGATGTTTGCTGTTTGTAAATCTCTTGCAAAGTTTGTTATTAAAAATTCTGGGTTATACATTGTATTCACAGCTCTAAAGTAATTATTAAACCATTGTAAGAATTTAACTGACCTACCTGCTCCCATGTTTTTCATTGCATTTAATAGAGCTTCATCATGTATGGTTATAATTTTTTGTTTACCATCAATTATAACACCCACCTCGTTGTTTAATAATTGGTTAGGCTGTAAGTATTGCAGCTCTCCCTGGTTATCATATATAGGTTTAAACTTTCTACCTGATACCTCCCATCCTGACCATGGATGCTTTAATGCTAAATCATGTAGAGCTTTCATTACTCTGTTTTTTTCTACCCTAACTATAGCTTCCTCAAAATCTACTATAGATTGTACATATGGATTGTCTGCCCTGGAGCCTCTTCCCCTGGCTCTCCTAATGTCTTTACCACTTGTGCTAAATCCTTTGCCTACATTTAACCATGATTTTTGTTTTGCTGTTCCTTTAAGAGGGATATATCTTTTATATGGACCTTCTTCAGAGAAAAACTTATATTGTTCTTCAGTAATTAATCCACCTGCATATAAAAGGTCTAACCTTCCTTGGATAATTTTATCTCTAAATTCTTTTTCAAACTCCCAAATAATATGGTCTGGTTTGTATTTTGATAATATTTCTCCTCTTTCTTTCTCAGACATTCCTGAACCATCACCATCAAACTCAGGATCTCTTTTTTTAATTTCTCTATTTCGTTCTCCAGCATGAAGAGCATATAGAAAATCACCAAAATTATCGATAGATATTCCAGCCTTTTTTAATCTAGCTGAGAATGAGTCTTCATTTTCTATTAGATAATCTCTTAACTGGTCTATCTTTTCTGCTGCCCTACCAATGTAGAGCTCTTGTTTCATATATACATCTAACTCTTCTGGTACATCTTGAATTGTTTTTTGAATAATGTTTAGCCTATTCATAGAGTCTTGTACTTTTCTAGTCAAGTATTCTGTAATCTTTTCATCAGGAACTTCTATAGGAGCTAAGTCTTCTGGCTCTAAATTGAAAGACTCCTGGCCAATGTCTACAGCTTTTTTCATATCTGTATTTATTCTAAATGCTGGGGCTGGTTGAGAGTCTACTATTTTACCAAGGTCTGCAACCCACTCTTGACTTATAGGAATATTTACTGTTTCTAATTTAGAACCCCATCTTTTTATATACTTTTGAAACGATGTCATAAGACCATCATATATAAATTTATATACTCCACCACCTATACTTAAATTATCCCCTACAAACTCACCTGACACATACTCAGACTCATTAATTTTTTTAGTCATTGAAGAGCCTAAAACTTGCTGCAAAGTTACATCTCTATTTCCAACTCTTGTTGTTCCTTCTACCATAAATAACTGGTTAAAAACCTCATCTTCTTCTAAAGCTAAAGATCCCTCTTGAGGTTCTTTAAATCCTTTAATTCTTACTAAATCAGAGGTCATTCCTGGAGATTTGGGTACTTTTGTCCATTCTATTCTATCTACATTTTGTCTAAGTTTTGATTGCCATCTATCTATTTGAACACTTGCTGGTGTCCAAGATACATAATCAAATCCTTCAGTAGCAGCTAGCTTAGTTATTCTTTTCATAAACAACCTAACATATCTCCCATCTTTATATGGGGCATCTGGCACACCTGTTATTTCTTTTTTTCCCTTTGTATGGTCTATGTATTCGTATGTCCATTTTCTAAATGTTTCATAATTTTCTCCAAGAAATTGGAATGCATCATCATCTAGCTCATAGCTTTCACCACCAAACCACGATGCTGTAGTTTCATTCCATTCATCAGTCCAATAACCTTTTTCTTCTGCCTCACTAAAACTTCTTCTATCATATCTATATTCATGTATATCTGCATGCATTATATCAGCTGCCATCTGATACATAAAGGCTTCGACATAATCTTCTAATGCTTTTTTGTTTCGTTCAGGAAGAACATCTAGAAATTCATCTATAGAGGACATACTATCAACAGCTTCCCTTGAAATTTCATCGTTTCTTATATGTTCTGTAAAAATTCCTTCTTTAACATATGGCATTAACATATCAACTAAGGCTGTTTTCATATCTTTAAATTCTGTAGTTTCTTCCCATATTCCATCAATCTTTGTTAGCATTGATTCTTTTGAATAACCTCTTTGAGCTCCTTGCTGGTGCCAATCTGATTGGAGTTCCTCTATGAATAAAACTTTTGACCCATCTTCTAAGTATCTAGTATTAAACCTTACCCATCCTAATAAATTTTCTTTATTATAATGCATACTATTTGGAGTATAAGGGGTAGGCCTTTTAAGTATAAACAATAATTCTCTGTACTGTACAGCCTCCATCGATGGTTGGCCTCCTGGAAAAGGCATTTGATATTGATCCCAATTTGTATCATCAGAACCAGGCTCTTCTCCCAATTGGTCAAGGATTTCTTCTTGCAATTCTACTTGATGTTCCTTCATCCAGTTAATAAGGTCATCTATTAAAACTCTTTCTCCTGGCTTATAAGAATCTAGAAGGCCTTTGATATCCATCCATTCTAGCTCTTCTTTCTTAGCACCATTCTTAATAAGTTCACTTATTAAAGACTGAGCTTTAATGCCTTTAGCTTTTGTTTTTACTTGATTTGCTGCTGATATTGAGGGGGAATAGAACCCTTCTAAGGGTACTAAATTGTAGGACTCTTCATTTATTTCTTTCTTTTTGACATCTTGGATGCTTTTTTGGATCGTTTGTTCAAGTTTTGGTTGAACAGAATCTTCCAACCACTTTTGGATTCCTGTTCCATATCTAGCACCAAGCCTTCTGATATAACTTTCGCCATTTGTGTTCTCCTTCCAATTATTTTCTGTTTCAAACTTAGTTACTGGAATATAGTTAATCTTTACATTACCAGTCAAGTCTTTTAATGCCACACCTATTTCTTTTTTAATCTTACTATCATTGTTTTTTACCCATGATGCAAAGAATTTCTGAACAACACCTATATTGTCGTTAGAACTTATTTTGTTACCTGGGTCTAAGTTTTTATTATTTAATACTATCTGTATACCTGGAACACCATCTTTTTCTGTTGATGAATACCCATCCATTGTTAATGGGAATTTATTTCTAAGGTGATCCCATAATTTTCTAACTGTTGAATTTTGATTTAAACCTGGATGATAAATCCTTAATGATAACTCTCTACCACTTGATGTGTTATCTCTTACTGATATAACCATATCTTGTTGTAGTAAATATCCAGTTAAATCCATAGCATCGAATATAGAAAACTGTGTTCCAAGAGCTCTCATTCTTCCACTAATTTTTTGTGAACCACTTTGCCATGCACCTGTTCCTTGGAAATCTACACCATGTAAACCAGTTAATTCTCTTACTGCTTGCATTACATATGCTGAGGTTTGGTTATGTACATGCTGCAATTCTGATAATGTCATATCATTTAGTTCTGGAAACTTCTCATTAAATGGAGCATTTTCACCAAAATATACAGACTCGTACATTAAGTTATATGTATTGTAAGCCAACATATCCTGCAATGATTCTGCTGGTTTGCCCTGGGCAAGTAAAGTAGATACCCATCCAACAGCTTGTGCTTCTGCTGCTGTCCAGCCACCACCCATAAATCCTGTTTCATTTAAATGGTCTGCTAACCTATTATAAAAATCTACCCCTGCCTCATATATTGAATTATTTACTGATGTATTAGCTATATCTTTCTGTAAGTTAACTCCAAATAGTTCTTCTATTGTTTTTCTTGCAGGGCCTGTGATATAACCTAGATCTACTGCTGCATGTCTATCAATAGCTGCTGGGCTGCCACCTCTTTTATCATTCCCCATATATCTTCTTGATGGAGAACCAAGTACAGAGTCTGTAAAGTCCATAAGTTTAGGTGAATTAGAATCAAACTCTTGACCTGTAGCAATAGCTTCTACCTCTGCTGCTGAAAGCCCTGCTATCTTTTCATCACCTATTTCTTTGCCCTTAGGAGGCTTATATCCTTTTTGCTTTTCTCTAAAAGAAACTGGCCTACCAGATCCTAAACTCTCAGCTATCTGTAAAGCATTAGCTAATCCTTGTGATGGGCTAGCTCCTTTTTGAGAGAATGCCCACATAACTAATCTCTTAGGCCCTTCCACCTCACCAAACTCTTCTACAAATGCTGGATATAATTCTCTATACCAATTCTTAGCTTTATTTATCTGTCTAGTATCCATATTGGTAGTAACATCAGATACCCAGTCATCAAAAGAAAGATTACCAACAGTCATCTGCCATACTTTACCATTCTCATCTGTTCTTCTTAGAGTTCTTTTTTTATTTACATGCTTTACTCTTTCACTTTTTTGGTTTTGTTTTTGTCTTATTTTTAATCTTCTGATAGTATCAGGCTTATTAGCTATTGGTAGCTTATCATATTCAACATTTGGATCTTGTGAATACCTTGTATATTTATCTAGGTCTATAGGTTTTGATGGGCCACTATAAGAATCCTCTGCCCACTTAATTGGATTAATAGTTACCTTGAGCTCATTAGGGCCATTTTGTTTAACCCTTACATCATAGTCTTCATACTCTAAATCAAATGAATATTTAATATCTTTGTATCTTGTAGGTGTTATTTTCTTTTCTGTAGTTACTTTAAATTCTAATTTTTCTTTTACATCTACTTGTTCTTGAGCTTGCTTTTGGGCCTGGGGCTTAGCCTGGGTCTGCTCTTGAGTTTGCTCTTGAGCTTTAGGCTCTGCAACTATTTGTTCTACTTTAATTTCACTATCTTGTATTTGCTCTTCAACTATAGTATTTATATCACCTGCAAGATCTTCTTTTGTATACTGTTTCTCCTCTACCTCTTCCTCTAAAGGCTCTATATTATAAGACTCATCTTTTCTAGTATCAGATATTATAGTAGATATCTCATCCTCTGGTTCTGGTTCTGGTTCTTTTTCTTCTACTATTGGTTCAGCTTTTTCCTGTTCTTTTTTAAGCTCTTCCTCATTCTCCATTATTTCTAAATACTTAGCAAGTTTTTCATCCTTCTTAGGATCATCTTTCAATTCTTCTTCTTTAGATAGCACTAATTCATCTTTTGTTGGGAACCTTTCAAAGGTTTCTGGCTCCTGTATTAGTTCTGATGCTACATCTGTTTGCTCTGCTTCCTCTACTTCAGGCTCATCTTCTGGAGCTATAGATTTAATATCACCAGCTAATGGTTTCCATTTCTTACCTAGTCCTGCTTTATCCCACATTTTAATAAGGTCTACATCTAAATTTGGTGTTCCTTTAATTGTATTCCACATCTCAGTCCAGCTCATACCAGCTTTTCTTAATAGCTTACTAAATACATTTTCCTTCATTATAACATCATTAAAATGATCCATACCAGCTTTTTGGAAATATTCTACAGGAGATAGTTTTCCACCACCCTCTACATATTTTTTATATATATCCTGGTATGCTACTGCTTCTTCAGTCTGCTGCCATTTTTTACCATTACCATCTGGGTTTATATTTATTCTAAACCATGAGCCATAGAACTCCTGGATAACAGTATTAGGGTCTGTTTTTCCTGTTTTACCTTTATATAATTCTATTACTACTTTAAGAACCCCATCTATTTCTTCAGGCTTAGTGGTTCCTAATACTCCAAACATTTGGTCTATATTATTAGGGTCAGCACCTCTTTTTATTAAGTAGTCTTCAGCCTCTTTCTCAGAAAACCCATTTTGTTCCATTAGTATCTGTTTAGATACTTGTCTAGTAGTATCAAATATTTTTACTACATTTTCTTTATCAAATTTTTCAGGGTTATTTAATATGAAATATCTAGCTAAAGATTCTGATACAGGGTCCATTTCACCAGCCTCTGCTGCCCTATTTATTTCTTTCCAGGCATCACTAGCCTCTACTGTTCTTAATTGTTTGTAGTATTGTTGAGCACCAACAGCCCCCTTAACAGCAGGGAATACTGCAAAACCTACTAGCTCTTGAGATAAATCATATAATGATGGCATAAATGCATCCCATAAACTTTTTGCATCAGTTAAACCCTCATCTACGATTCCTGCTTCTTGTACAGCATATCTTAATATACCACCTAACCTTTCCTCTGCTATCTCTTCAAAGTATCCATCAAATCCACCTTTTGCTAATAAGGCTTCTAAGAATTGAGCTCTTTGAGTTGAATTCCATTTAGAGGTCTTCTTGTTAAATGCACTTACCCATGCTGTGAGGAAAGTTTTTTTAGCATCTTCAGATCCCATTTCAGCTAGTTTTTTTCTTATAGGTCTAAATGCTGCACTTGACATTTTAGTCATATATACACCAGACATTTCAGTTCCAACCTCTATTAGGTTATCCCACCATGCTGCCTGTCTAGCATCATCTTTACTTAAACCTTCTTCAAGAATTACAAAAACATCCTTGTTTTCTGGATCATCTACAACTTTTTCCATATGAGGAATCATTCTTCTCCATGTACCTGCACCTTCTCCTTCAGGACCTGCATATGTTTTAAATGTTGTCAACCCAAAAAGGTTTACTGCTTTTGGTGTAACATCATCAGCTACTTTTACTGATGTTTCAGCTACCTTCTTTACAATTTTTGGAGCTCCTTTTACAGCTGCTTTAAAAGACTCTCTAAATTGTGGACTTAGCATTGTAGTTTTTACCATCTTAGAAACTTTAGCTGCACTTGTAACTCCTGCTGCTAATAATTTTTTAGATAGATATCCCCCAACAGCCATTTCTCCCATAAAAGGAAACATGTCTGCTACTAGATCTGTTACCCCTGCACCCCAAGTTTTTCTAGTATATATATATTTTTCTAATTTTTTTATTTCTTCATCAGTTAATTTAAATTCAGAACTTGGCTCTTCTCCTCTTTCTAGAGCTTCATTTGTTAGTCTAACTTTTTCTGATAACATATAAAGCTCGTACATTTCTACACCTTCATATACTGTTGCAACAAATGGTATTAATTCTTGTGGGTTTTTCATTTTATGTTTTAATGTTTCCCAAAATCCCATTTGATATTTTTCAAACATATCTGTAACTTCCCAATCAGCATCATTAGTATTTTGCTCATCAAGAGAGGCTATAACAAATTGTTTCATGCCATCGTATAAAATATATCCTTCATCTTCTAGCTGGTGAACTTTTTCTCTTTTTTCCCAGTAATCATCAGAAACTTTTTCACCTTTTCTTAATTTTATAGCACCTTCATACACCTCTTTAAACAAGTTTATAATATCTTTATCCATAACTACTGAATAACCATTACCTTGTTTTTTGCCAGACTGAACAGCAGAGTAAGCCTCTTGGAATCTTCTTGTTGTAGCTGGACCAAATGTTCCAAAACCTTGGTCACCTTCCTCCATCTCCATATATCTTTGCTGAAATTGTTTAACTAAAGCTGTATCTTTAAAACCTGATGCCTCTAATGCTTCCAATATTTGAATTAAATCCCCTTGCTCTCCTGGGAATGGGTTAGAATGTTTTACTACATGAACATTAAATTGCTCTGATGTAGAGCTTGATTGGTGAGGAAAGTTTGTTTCTTGCCAATATCCACCTTCATTTAAAGTAAGAGAAAAACCATATTGCTTATCAAACTCATAACCCTGAGGAGATGATCCTATATAAGCATCATTAGGCTCTATGTCTAAATTAAATGTAAACTGTTGCCTTCTTTGAAGTGTTCTAGACCTTACTTTTTGTTTCCAATCATCTGCTGTTTCTGGTTCCCAATCTGACAAATCTTTCAACCTATTCTTGTAATCTGTTCTTTGGTCAAACACCTGGTTAATACCTATTTGTGGACCTTTGTTTACAAGCTGGTCTTCTTCTTTATATCCTTCTGAACCAGGCATAGGAACATTTTTATTTTCTGTCCAGGTTTCTTTAACCTCATCAGTATCTCCTTTGTATTTTGTAAACACAGTATTATTCCATTTTCTAGCTGCATACAAAATTCTATTCCATTCTCGCATCTGATAATCATCAGCTCTCATCTCATTCCATAAGACCCCTTCAGAGAATTTATTATAACTATTGCCCTGATATTGATTATATTTATGTCCTTTATTCCAACCAGATAAACTCCAATATTTAGCTAAATATTCTTCCTGTTCTTCAGGCTTGGTTCTAAGGTCAAGATTATACCTTACTATAACACTTCTTGTATTTGAATCTAATATATTATTTACATAATTTAAATAATCAGGATCTTCGTTTCTCCAATATGAATTAAATTGAGATTGTGTTGTGGCCTTCCATCCATAATCAGAAAGATTCCAGAATTTTCCTTTAGCTCCAGGATAATCGTCTAATATTTCCCAAAAGTTTTTATATGATTTCATTCGTCATCCCACCATTCTTCTGGTATTTCTATTCTTGGATGTGTATCTCTTATATATTCCATAACCTCCAAAGGTAAATACTCTTTATGTATTGATTTTAAATCTATTAAATCTTGAAGATGACCAGCCTCATTTAACTGGTCTATAACTTCATATAGTTTCTCTAGTCTATTTTGGAATTTTTTATCCTTATTTAATAACTCATCAAAGTCATCACCACTTATAGAAAGTTCTTCTGATTCATCTATATCTTCAGTTTCTTCGTCATCTTCTTGACTATATGCTGACTCTAAATCTTCAACATATTTATGTAGCTTGTCTTCTAGTTTTTGATAATGGTCTGTTGCATAATCAAAGTCTTCTTCAAACCTTTTTTGATGTTTAGTTTTTTTCTTTGGCTTTTCTTCTTCTTCATCTTTTTTATTTGCAGCATCTATATCTATTTGAGCATCATCTTTAATTTCTTCAGGCTTTACATCTTCAGGCAACCATTCAGGCCTTAAATCTGCTCTGCCTTCTAAAAAAGCTCTTAGTAGGGCTGCATCTTCACCATCTAAGTTTAGATCCCTTCCATATGATTTTAATATAGAATATACTGTTTTATCCATTTCAGATAACTTTTGGAAATCGAATTTATCCTCCTCTTCTACAACTTCTTCCTCAGGTTCTACAGGTTCTTCCTCAGGTTCTTCCTCAGGTTCTTCTGGCTGATTATAAACCATTTCAAAAGCCTGCATAATCATATTCATTTGGTCGTGAGTTAATCTGCCTTTTTGCCTTCCTTTACTATAATTATATGGACTAGCATCTTCCTTTTCTTTAACTACAACCTCTGGTGGTTTTTGGGTTGGCTTAGACTCTGTTTCATCAGATGTGGAGGTTTGCTCTAAACTAGGGTCTTCTTCTTGATTCTTTTGAGATGCCTGGTTATATAATTCTGTTTCTGGGTTAATATTGCTTTTATTTAATTGACCCACACCAGGAAGGTTTTGATTTCTTTTTGCATTCAATGCATCCTCTTCTTCCTTAGTCCTAGTATGATAAGGCTTTCCATCTATAGAGAATATAAATTCCTGATCCCCTCTATTTCTAGCCTCTTTAAACTCTTTGTCAAATTGATCTCTTATTCTACCCATGATTATCCTTTATTAAAAGTTTTGATTAAACCAATCTTCAGGAGCATTAGCTGCTGCCCAATTATAAAACTGCATTTTTTCTGTTACACTCATATCATTCATATATCCAGCTAAAGTTTCTGGTGAATTAAATTGTGATACAAATCCTGTTGGATTAGTTATATTCTGGAAACCACCTTGCTCTACTGTCATCTGTGCATTATGAGCTTTCATTCCTCCCATTACCATATTTCCTACTGCACCCCAGGCTTTTTGTGTTGCATCAGATTTAGCCTGCTGATAACTCTCATCTGCCTGGAACATACCCTGTGCTCTTTGAACTCCTAATTTTCTTAAATATTGTGATCTTTGCAAGTTATATTTATCTAATTGTCCTTGTGCTTGGAGCTTTGTTTTTTCATTAGCCATAGCTATTTTTCTAGCCTGGTTATTAATTGACCTTAATGTAGCTACATCAGTCTTTCTTCTAAGCTCTTGTGCTACAATTGAATTTTCCAAACCAGACATTGCTAATTGGCCCTGCACACCTGCTTGAGCAGTTCTGCCTCTAGCATACCCAGACCTTGTTGCTTCAGATGTTAGCTGGCCAACATTCATTGTTCCTTGCTGGGCTTGCCTTCTAAGCCTTTGTTCATATCCTATTTCATCACCAGTTCTAGTAGAGGCTATTTTATATTGTTTTTCTAGGGCTGCTTTTTTTCTTGCTGCTGCTTTTTTTGCTGACCTTGCTCCAAATCCTGCACCAAGTAATTGCATACCACCTGATACTAAAGCCATAGTTACAGGGTCAAATGCCTCCTTAACTCCTGTTTCTGGGTTTTTAGATAATGGGGCACCTCTATATCGTGCTAATAATTCCTCTTCATCTTTATTAATATGTGCTAATTCAGTATCTCCAAACCTACCTTTTCGTTGGATCATTTTAGCATATCTTTTTAACTTTAAATTTTTAACATTCTTTCCCATTATATTTCCTCTTTAATTTGGTATATCATATCTCTATCTGCATCTTCTCCTTTTATATTTTCAATAGCAAGCATCCATTCTTGTAGATATTGGGTACTTAATTCTGGAGATAATTTTCTTGTTGCCATATGGTTAGCATATAAACATAAGTCTGGCTGAAATTGTCTAGGGATAATTGGCCCTTGATTCACATCTGGTTTAATTGATAAAGCATAATAATATATTTTAATTTTAACATTACTAGGTGTTTTATCAAATAGTATGTAATTAACTGGTGTACCTGCTATATGTCCAGTTTCTACTGTATATCTATTAGGAGTTCCAGACCTTACAGAATTAGAATTATCTAACTCCAATTCTATTAAGTCCATTTTTTTAGCTAGTATTCCATCTATATAAACAGCTGTAATTTCTTTAAACTGAGGTGGTAAAGTTAGCCTACTTGTTGAGCATGAATTATCTACATAAGATGATTCTAGTATATTAACCTTTCTAGTTAATTCTACTTCAGCTTCTTGTAAAAATTTGGTTAAAGCTACCCTGCTTGCATCTATTGATACTAAACATCTATCTACTAATTGTTTCCAAGTATATGTCATTTATTCTCCTTTACCATGCTATTGTGACTTTCTTCCAAGTATTAGATGCTACACACACATACAATGTGCTTGCATCATATGCAACATCTCCAGGTTTTCCTGGATAAGCTGATGCTGTTGGTGCTGTTTCTACTAACCTTAAAAAACTTGGAGTAGGTTCTTCCTCTATGTCAGCAATTGCATTTCTTAAACTGTTTATTTCTCTTTTTATAAACCTTAATTCTTTTGATATTAATGGATCTATTTCTTTAGACATTAATCTACCTCCACCTCTATTCTTTTAATTTCAAATGGGTTTCTACTTGCATTTGTAAAGTATTTAAATTTAAGATGTGTTGCCCTAATTCCAACCCTATTAAATCTTGTCTTTTTTAAATCTAATGGTGCTATAATAGAATAATAAAAATCATTCTCTATTAATGTGTCTGTTGGTAAAAATGTTTTCTCCCATACTGGAAGAGCATCATTCCCATCAGCAAACATTTGTATTTTTAAATTATCTACTGTTTTATATAAAACCCTAACTCTTCTAATAGATGTTGTATCCTCTAAGCTAGTTAAAGATATCCATCCTGTAGATCTCTTAACATTTAATATTTCTCTTGATTTATCTACTAATGTTTTAGCTCCAGAAAAATCTCCTGTAACATTAGCATTAAATATATCATCCCTTTCAGGTGGATCTGGATGTAGCTGAAATATATAACTTTCATTGTTTTTATGAGTTATTACAAATCTGTTTTGATTCTCATCTCTAGCCATTATATCAGATTTCATACTAATATAATCTGTAACCTGAGAGTCTGAATATTTATTAATTCCACCTAATTTTATAACACTCCAATGTACTTGATTGCTACCAAGTTTTTGTAAATCTAAACTATATATATATTCCTTTCTTTTGCCTAATACTACATCTAGTTCTTGTCTTCTCTCATTGTATATAGCATGTGTTTCACTATCATTATATTTTAAATAGTCAGACCTTATAGATGACATTAGTGGAGTTAATCCAAAACTTGTATTTAATAAATAGAAATTATCCTTTCCTGCAAAAAACAATCCACCTTCTGACCAACAAATAGACCTAGGGGCTGTGCACCCTATATTCCTTTCTGCCTCTACTAATGACCACCTTGATGGGTCTGTAGCTGGAACATCTAATCTAAATATACCATTAGACATAAATGCTACTAAATCTCCATTTAATTCCTGGAGTCCATAAATTTTACCACCCTCATGGTCTTCTAAAGGTATATAGTTTGTAACTGGTATAATGTCTGGTTTATTAACCTCTGAAAACATTATCCAATCATCCCTATCTTCTGGCCTAGGGTCATCAGGATTTAGTCTTACACCTGCTACAAAAAGCCTTCCTGCCATATATTTAGAGTAAGTATAGTTAGTTTTTATAATTTGACCTTCATATGGATGAGGATATTTATCACCTAAACCATAATCTGTATACTCTCCTTGAATAACTCCTGCACTTGGAGATGTCCAACCTTTTGCCTCCATGGTATAAGTATGCACAGAATCAGCATCAGCTTGGGCTTGATTAGGGTCAAGTCTAACTAAGTTACCCATACTATTATATACTTCATGGTAAGCTGTAGAGTCAACTGATCCATTATTATCCATATCAGCTTCATGTTTTAAAACTACACCTTGTAATTCATTGTCTGCATAATTTTTACCAGTAACCTCTACTAATGATGGTCCTATAAAAGAATTAGTTCCTGTAGATTGAGATTTATGCAAAGAGAAGTTTTTAAGTTTAAGTCCAATTCTTACTTTTCTTCTTGTTGTGTCAGGACAATGCTCAGTCCTATTGTCTAAGTTCCCTTTATATCCAAACCATATTAAATAATTATCTTGCTCTGTTACAGTTATTTGAGTCGATAAAGTTATAGTGTTGTCATGGTCAGCCCTATCTTTAATTTGCCATTTCAGAATAGGTTTCATTTCTTCAGCAATTGCAAAATTTGTAGATCCTCGTATTTCACCTAACATAAAATGGCCTTCAAAAGATCCTCTTATTCTATCTACATATTTATTGCTATAGGTAGTTGTCCAGGTATTTGAAGAACATGTATAATACTGTGGAATCAATCTAAATTTAACACTTAAAAAATATGTTCCTGGTTTTAAATTTCTTTGACATGAAACACCATTACTTAAATAATCTACATTAACATCTCCATCATAAGGTGATGTTATATATTGCAGCCATGCATCATCAGCATCTCCTAATACTCCATTTCCATCATACCACTCACTTACCCTAGAATTTGAATCATATTTTGTTAATCCTGTTTGACCATTAGTAGCTGGTGTTGATAATGTGTCTGTTTCAGTTCTATTTGCATTCTTGCAATTACCATGAGATGTATTATTATATGTGCTTCCAGTATCAGCTAACACTAATGGTCCATCACAATCTGAATTTGCAGGTTCAACAGCTTTAAAGATATGCCACCTTCTTTCTACATTCCAATCATCTAATGTCTGGTTTGTATCCAGTTCTATAGAGTTTGCATGAGTGTCATCAATTTTGTCTTGTACTATATATTCAGTTACACTATCTGCATGCCCATCGTAGTGCATTTTATGTTCATCTGCATCTATTGTAGTAAAAGCACCTGAATTCATATCGTAGCCATATGACCACAATCCTTTTTGTATTAATAAAGTGTGATTTACAGAATCAAAGTCTGACCAGTTATTTAGATTACCTGAAAACATTTTACCTGGCTTTTGTTGAGCCCAAGTAGTACCTGATGTGCCATGATCTCTTCTAGTATCAATTGTATCTATATAATAATAAACTAAGTCTTTAGTTATAGCATTTTTGCTTAAAGCCCTATATATATTTAAATGGGTTATTCTTGGAGAAAAATTAGAAAGGTTAAATCTAAACTCAAATTCGGCCCTTGCTGTATTATTTCCACTACTATCTGATACCCCATTTTGACCACTTATATACTCTTCTGACAATGGCCCTTCCTGGATACCATCATAAACAGCTGATATTTTATAATAAGCATAATCACCATTTAATGCAAAACCATTCCCCCCACCAGCATTAAATAAATTTCCTGATGTATGTGCTGTATCAAATACTACTGGAAATGTTCTAGGTGTAGCTTTATCTGCATAGAATCCTACATGTGAGTCTAGGTAAGTTGTTTCCACTCCAAAGAAATTTCTATTAATATATTGATATAGTATGGTTTCTTCTGACTTAGATCCTGATAATCTTAGTTTGTCATTAACATTACTTATATTTATATAGTCAGGTAAACTAGAGAATGTAGCAAGATCTCTAAGAGATACATTCCCTGCTCTTAAAGAAAATAGCCCTGTAAGAGATTCTAAAGTATCTCCATTAGGTTTAGTTGCAGTAACTTTAATTTTATAATTATCACTTGAAATATCTCCATCTTCTGGAACTAAGAATTCATAAGTTCCATCATTGGTAGTGTTTTCAGCTATATTATAAACACTTTCACCTGTGACCCTGATTAAATCTATTCTTATATTTCTATTGCTAGCAGATGCTGGGTGAACTATTGTAAATAGATTTGTATCTGATTCTACACCTGTCCAGGGATTTTTTATTTTAAAATAGAATTTAGGATCACTATGTAAATTAAATTGTTCTTGAAATGAAGGGTGTATAGTCCATTGATAACCAAAGCTATTAGAGCCTGAATCTGATGGAATATATTGAGCTATATCAAAAAGATAGCCATCTCTCTCAGACCATAATTCTATATTATATACATCTTGCTGGTTACCATTTTCATCATATTGATTATCTATTATCGATAAAGGATTTACAACCTCCCAGGTTTGCC
>CEQA01141588.1_pt1 | contig 38585 bp, 70 predicted proteins | sample 530501 | NCBI WGS metagenome assembly CEQA01 (sample SAMEA2620227, study PRJEB7988) | marine metagenome | isolation source: saline water (ENVO:00002010), including
ATGCATCGCTGCGCGCGTCGAGGCAGGCGTTTTCCAGCACAGACAACGGCGCGTCGGGGTGGTAGCGCAGGAACTTGAGCATGGCGTCGGACAGCATCATTGCGCACTGCGTCTGGCGGTCGAGGTGGTCAGAGGGTTTCATTAGCAGGCTCCACAGGAGTTGAGGGTTTCGATCACGCGGCTGGCGACGATCAAGACAGTTGCGCCGCCCGTGCCGATGGCAAGGGCAAGCGCGGCGCTGAATATGCGGTCAAGGTCCACGTCAGCGCCCCAGCCCGGTTCCGTTACACCAGTCGCATTCCGCCTCGGTCCATCGGTCATGGTCATACTGATCCATCCATGCGCCCTGCCCTTTGCAGTGAGGGCAGGCATCGCCGCCGCAGCCACCGGCCTTGAGGTGCGCAACCAGAGCATCGGCCAACGGGCGTCGCGGCGCGGGCTTGCGGGGGCAGATCAGGGCTGCAATCGCGGCGCGCTTGGCCCGCATCTCGGCGCGGTATTCATCTGCCACGCGGTGGAGGTTGGCGCGCTGAGCGTCGGTCAGCGGGCCGGGGGCGGTGCGGATATCGCGATGCCATGTGGCGGAGTAGGTCATGCTTTCGGCCCATCTGGATTTCGCGTGGTCAGGGCGGAGCAGGCGGATTGCTCTGCGGACGTCGCCAAGCAAAACGCCTCGTCTATGGCGCGCTGCATGGCTTCAATGCCGCGATTGTCCCAGCAGACGTCGCTGATTTCCGTAAGGGACGCGGCTGCGGCTTCCAGAGCCTCCCGCAGCCTCTGCGCCTCGACTTCCAGAGCGGCGATCTGATCCTCAAAAACCTTGGTCAGGCTGTTTGGATAATGCCCGCAGCCGGGAGTGTGGCGCACTTCCCCGCCGTGGTAATATCTGCATCCGGCTTCGCATGGCCCCTCGTAAAGAGCTTCTGTGCTTGTTTCTGTCATGTCGTTCTCCGTTCGGATTGATCCGTTGCGCAACACTACCAACGTGGCCACAGCATAGCAAGCGGTAAAATGCCTTGCGTGCCCACATGCCCCGTGCAATAGTGCCCACATGGCAAAGACAACATTCATCAAGGTCCGTGCGACCAAAGCGGAACGGGAGGCTTACCAGCGCGCATGTGCCGCTCGTGGGTCTGACCTATCCAGCGAAATCAGGGCGTTCCTTGAGCGCCTTGTCCGGCGGTCGGCTTCCGATTGCCGGACACAACCTAAAGAGCATTGAAAGAGTTTCGGAGGAACACATGGACGGATCACAGATCAGCACAACCGGCGCAGAACTGCGCCAATTCATCGAGCGCATCGAGGCGGTGCGGGCAGAAATCGCGGAAAGCAAGGCCGTTGAAAAGGAGATCTTCGCAGAGATGAAAGCGCGGGGCTTCATGACGCGGCCCGTTCGCAGCGTCCTGAAAATCAGGGCGACTGACCCGAATCAGCGCGCGGAAGAGGAAGCCGTGACGCAGATGTATCTCGACGCGCTGGGGATGGCCTGATGCCCGCGTATCGTTCCCCAGCCGAGGCGGAGATCCGGGACGCGGTTGTGGCGCACATTCGTGCCGCGCGGCCCGGCGCTCGCATCATCCATGAAATCAATGCCGGGGTTTGGGCCGGAAACCGCATCGACGTCATGGCGGTGGATCGCGCCGAAATCATCTCCATCGAGGTCAAGAGCGAGAAAGACAAGCTGGACCGCCTCCCGGCTCAGATCGAAGCTATGCGGCGCGTGTCGCACTGGTGCGTCGCTGCGCTGCACGAAAAGTTTCTGGTCGAGGACGCAAGGCCGACAAACAAGTGGGCCGCCCATTACGAGCGGGACGGTAATTTCTGGCTGCGTCGCGCCCCCAATGAGGCGGAAGGCGCTGCGGCATGGATCTACCCCCAGACCAAGCGCGCCATGACGGTCGAGGGCAATGCCTATGACCCGCTGGCCAATTGGAAAACACCGCCACCCGCCATTACCGCCGCTCTGCCGCCGATGGCGATTGACATGCTCTGGGCTGAGGAAATGCGCGAGTTTTGCGCCCTGAATGGCGTGCCTGTGGGGAAGCGCGCGCCCCGCACCCACATGGTGCCGCACATCCTTTGGTCCTGCACCGGTGCCCAAATCACCAAGGGCGTTTGCCGCGCCCTGCGTCTCCGCGCCTGCCCCGAGGCCGACCCTATCATTGAGGATGCAGCATGACCGGACTTGACCGAATGATTGCCATGGCGCGCGAGGAAAGCCGAGCCGCAGCGGCGCTGTGGGATGAAGGCGACAAGGTGCCCCGCCGCCGCGTGGGTGCGCCCGGAGAAAAGCGGGGGGCCAAGCGCGGGTTCGATTGGGACTTGGCCGCGAAGCTGAAAGGCGAAGGCCTCAGCTTGTCTCAAATCGGCGCGCGGCTGGGCGTCAGCAAAGCATCGGTGAGTGTCGCGCTCAAAATCATGCGGGGGGAGGCCTGATGCCCGGCAAGCCCGAACCGACCCGCGCCGATGACATGCAGGCCCTCGAAATGATGCACCTGCGGGATACGCAAGGCCTGTCGCTCAACCAGACCGCCGCCGCGCTCGGCATGACCAAGGGCGCGGTGCAGGGCCTGCAATCCCGGATCAACCGGGACGCAGACGCCACGCCATGCGCTTGCGTCAAGCCGTCGAACAGGGACGGCGGGATGCCTGCGGAATGGTGGCGGGCATGACCGGCTGGGCCGTTACCCTGCCATGGTTCCCGCGAGACCTATCCCCCAACTCGCGCGCGCATTGGCGCACAAAGGCTGCTGCCGCCGCGAAATACAAGGCTGATTGCCAGTATGCCGCCATGGCCGCAGGGATCAGGCAACTACCCGCAGCCGCTCTGCATGTGTCCCTCACGTTCCACCCGCCGCGCAACGCCGGGGACTTGGACAACATGCTGGCGGCGATGAAATCGGGCCTAGACGGCATTGCAGCGGCAAGCGGCGTCGATGACCGGCATTGGTCGATCACCATCAAGCGCGGCGCCAAACAAAAGGGCGGCGCGGTTCACGTCGAAATCACGGAGGCAACAGCATGACCAGCAAATACCATCGGCAAATCCGCAGCGAGACCGTGGACGTTTACGACATCCTCGAAGCCTATGGCGTCACCTGCCCGGCACGAGCGCACGCGGTGAAGAAGCTGCTGATGGCGGGCCAGCGCGGGGCCAAAGCGCCGCTGCAAGATCTGGCAGAGGCTGGCGCTTCGGTGGAGCGCGCAATGCAGTTGGAATACGACAGGGAGGCGCGGGACGTATGAGCTTGCAAGAATATCGATCATTCATCAACTCGAAGGCGGGCAAACCGTCCTTTGACGGGATGAAGCCTGACAACACATGCGAAGCCATGAAGCTTCATCAGCGCATCGCAAGTGAATATGCGCTGGAGCGTGGAACCGCCGCGCTGTTTCTCGACACAGGGCTTGGCAAGTCGCTTTGTGAACTGGAATGGGCGCGGCAAGTTGCCGATGAGACCCGCAAGCCTGTCCTTGTTCTGACACCGCTTGCTGTGGCCGGTCAGATGGTTCGCGAGGGCCAGAAATTCGGCATCGACGCGCGGCAAATCCGGGAGCAAGGCGAGGTGGGGCGCGGCATCATGGTCGCAAACTATGAACGCCTACCAAAGCTGAACCCGGCGTCGTTCGGCGGCGTGGTTCTGGATGAAAGCAGCATCCTGAAATCGTTCGCGGGCCGAACGCGCAACATGCTGATGGAGGCTTTCGGCGGGCATCGGTTCAAGCTGGCAGCGACGGCAACGCCAAGCCCGAATGACCATATGGAACTCGGGAACCATGCCGAATTCCTAGGCGTCATCCGGCAGCAGGAAATGCTCAGCAAGTGGTTCATCAATGACACCAGCACGGCAAGCCAAGATTGGCGCTTGAAGGGTCATGCCGTGGAAGACTTCTGGTCGTGGGTCGCGTCTTGGTCCCGGTGCGCCACGCTTCCCAGCGATCTTGGCGGGGATGATACCGGATACATCCTCCCGGAGATTGAGCGTCACCTGCACACGGTAGAGGCCGACCGCAGCAATGACACGCAAGGCATGCTGTTCCGCATCCCGGAATTGAGCGCCACCAGCTTCCACGCTGAAAAGCGCATCACGATGGAGGATAGATGCGCTCGGGCGGCAGAACTGGCGAACCACGGCAAGCCGGTGACTGTGTGGTGCGAGACGAACGACGAAAGCGCCATGCTGGCCGACATGATTGACGGCGCCATGGAAGTGCGCGGCGATCAAACGCCGGAGGAAAAGGAGCGGCGACTTCTTGGCTTTGCAGATGGCGATTATCGGGCCATTGTGACCAAACCAAAGCTTGCGGGGTTCGGTGTAAACTGGCAGCATTGTGCACACGCGGTGTTCGCCAGCATCAGCTTTTCGTACGAACAACACTATCAGGCAGTGCGCCGCTCGCATCGGTTCGGACAAACAGAACGTGTGCGCAATGACATTGTGATCGCTGACACAGAGGCGGCGATCTGGAAGGCGATCCACGGCAAGGCAGAGAAGCACGATGAGATGAAGCGCCGCATGAGTGAGGCAATGAAGCGCGCTCAATCTCAAGCGGGGGTCAGGGTCAAGTATGACCGCCCGCTTGATCTTGAATTTCCGAATTGGCTGAAAACAAAGGGACTGTGACATGAAGAAGGCAGAATATCAAGGCGCCGGATGGGCCATCCACAACAGCGACTGCATCGAAGGCATGTGGGCCATGCCGGAGAGTAGCGTGGATTGCGCGATCTTTTCCCCGCCGTTCGGGGATCTGTTTGTCTACTCGGACAGCGAACGTGACCTTGGCAACGCCGGAGAGGGTCAGGCGTTCATCAACCAATACAAGTTTTTCGCTGAGGCTCTGACCCGCGTTCTGGCGCCGGGGCGGATCGCCTGTGTTCACTGCACTGACCTTCCGATGCGCAAGGGAAAGCATGGTGCTATCGGCCTGCAAGACTTCTCCGGCGATCTTATCAAAGCGCATACGGAAGCCGGTCTGGTCTACCATGGGCGCGCGACGATCTGGAAGGATCCTGTTGTGGAGATGCAGCGCACCAAAGCGTTGGGCTTGCTTTACAAGCAGATCCGCAAGGACAGCAGCATGAACCGCGTCGGTATGCCCGACTACATGCTGTTTTTCCGAAAGGACGCGCCGAACCCGCGCCCGGTTCAGCATGCGGCCCCCGGCGATACTGCAACGGCTGTGAAGATCGCGCGGGAGTGGCTGGTGGATCTTCGCCGCCACGGCCTCTGCGCATCTGTTCCTGACGATGCGGTTCTGGCGGAGCTTATGAAGGATGCGGAATTCGACGTGATGGAATGGCAGCGTCTGGCAAGCCCGGTTTGGATGGATATTGACCAAGGCAAGGTTCTGCGCCGCGTCAAGGCAGTGAACGATGAGAAGCACGTTTGCCCGCTGCAACTTGATGTTATCGCGCGCTGCCTACGTCTCTACACGAAGCCCGGAGATGTTGTCATGGACCCGTTCAATGGCATCGGATCGACAGGCTACGAGGCGGTGCGCAACTTTCGGCGCTACATCGGTTTTGAGCTTAAGCCGGAATACGCTGCGCAGGCGAACGCAAACCTTCTGGATGCGGAGCGCCAGTCTGGTGACCTTTTCGGGATCGCCGCAGAATGACGCCAGACGCCATCAGAAACCTGCCGGACGGAGAACTGCAGGGCTGGTGGCGTTGCGTCATGATCGACCGTATCCAGCATGAGCGGGACGGCGAGCGTGCGGCGCTGATAGCCCGTGCCAAGGCGCTGGGCGTGGAGTTGCCGCAGAAATGACGAAGCCCCCGGCGCGAAACCGGGGGCTTGATCTGCGGTAGGTTGCCGCGTAGACTGAATGCACGTCAATGCTGAGGCCAAGATAGCGCGGAGAGGTCCGCACTGCAAGAGCCTCGGCCCTTATTGAAAGGGGCAATCATGCCTGAAATTCCCGATATCAAACCGTGCCCGTTCTGCGGCGGCGCCGATGTTAGACATGTCATTTTCTTTGAAGAGAGCGGGGAGGAAAACAATTCCGTCTGCTGCTACCAGTGTGACGCTCATATTTCAGAGCGGATCACGTTCTTCCCCGACGAGAAAGAAAAACGGGCGGCGCAAGAGCGAATTGTGGCGGCATGGAACACTCGCGCCGCGCCAAAGGTCAAGCCGCTGGTGTGGAAGGATAGCAGATTTTCATCATCTCCGCGCGAAACCGCTTCAACCTTAGTCGGATGCTATGAGGCAATGCTGTGGTCAAGCGGGCAATATGGCGGAAGCGTTCCCAGCGAAGATGAAGACGAGTCGTGGCGTGAGTTTGATGGGTGCGGAAGCATGGAAGAGGCAAAGGCGGTGTGCCAAGCCGACTACGAGCGCCGCATCCTCAGCGCACTGGATCTCTGACGTGAGCGATGCGCCATTTATTCAGTTGTATGTCGGGGATTACCTCTCCGACACGCTGGACCTGACCACAGAGCAGCACGGGGCCTATCTGCTGCTGCTTCTGACCATGTGGAAGCATGGCGGAAGCCTTCCGAATGACCCTAAGAAGCTGGCGCGGATCGCGCGAGTTTCGCCGCGCCGGTGGCACATGATCTGGTCGGAGATCGCCCGGTTCTTCTGCGACGATGGTTCGGAAATCACCAATGAAAGGCTGAAACTGGAGCGCGAAAAGGTGCTTTCGATAAGCCGGAAACGGAGCGCCGCAGGCGTCAAGGGTGCGGAGGCTAAGGCACTGAAAGAAAACGATCCGGCCTCAGCAAATGCTACAGCAAATGAACAAGCCGGGCCTAAGCATAGTCAGAAGTCAGAACCAGAACCATATAGATCTGAGGATACTAACGTATCCTTGTCGCTTCTCAGCGACGAGCCATGCGCCGCGAGCGATATCGCCTATGCAGTCCAGCGATACAACGACGCAGCCCGGAAGGCCGGTTGGCCGGAAGTCCAGAAGAACACGCCGCAGCGCGCCAAGATGCTCAAGGCAAGGATCAAGGACGCCGGGGGTATTGAAGGATGGGAGGACGCTCTGCGCAAAGCCTTCGAAAGCGACTTTTGCAGGGGAATGACCGCGAAGCCGTGGACGGGTTTCGGCTTTGACTGGCTGGTGAAGGCCGGGAATTTCACAAAGTTGATGGAGGGAAATTATGACAACAGGACTGACGATCAGGGACGAGCCGGACGTGGATCAGGCTCTGGCATGGTTGACGCATTTGCAAGTGTCGCCGCCCGCCGATCCGCCAAGCAAGGACGAGATTGAGGCGACGGTGAAGGCTCTGATGGCCCCTGCGGATGTGCGCTGGATCATGGCCCGCGTTGCCGCGCTTCTCAGCCCTTACTTCGACAAGGACACGCCTCAGATGGTCCGCGAGATCGAAGCGGACGATTGGGCGGAAGCGCTGGAAAAATACCCGGAATGGGCAATCACCAAGGCGGTGCGCTGGTGGAAGTCAGAAGCCAACCCGAACCGCCGCAAGCGCCCGCTGGAAGGCGACATCGCCGACCGGATCAAGCACGAGATGCGCGCCGTAAAGGGCATGGCGCTGCGGCTGGAATCGGGCATCATGGCGCAGCGAGCGGAGGAACGGCAGCGGGTGATCTACGACACCCCAACGGAAGAGCGCCGCAAACAGGCGGCGGAAATCATGGCACGGTTCAAGGGAGTGCGGAACGATGGAGTTTGATTCGGTGAAGGTTGCAGCGGATCGCATGTCACGGCGCGAGCCTGTGGGCGAGGGCTATCTCTACGGCAGCTTGGCGGTGGAGATGCAGCGGCGCGGGCTGGTCGATCCTGAGACGCTGAGAAAGAGCCGCAGTGAGGCCTATTTCCACCGCAAGAACGTCTACGGCGCAGAGAAGGCGCGGCAATGGGAAGATGAAGCCCGCGCACGCCATGCCCGCCACGAGCGGGAATACACCCCCCCGACCCCCAAGGCCCAACAGGAGCAAAGAGCATGACCATTGAACAGATTCAGGCCGCAGCGCGCGAGATGCTGGCCACATACGACCTGATGCTGAGCGGAGATCCGATCACCGAAGAGCAGCGAAAAGAGGCAAAGCACATTGCCACCGCCGCGTGCTTTGCGGCTGACGCATTCATGAGGGCGCTACCAGGTGGTGCTGACATGCACGCCCTTTGCAGAGCGTTCTTGACTGCTTTGGATGACCACCTGTCTCCCGATCTGGATTACCTTCGGTTCGACCCGTCATCCGGGCAGCAGGCACGAGACGCGCGGGCCGCAAAGCAGGAGGCGCAGAAATGATCCAGACGCCCCGCACCCACACCACCACGCAGCCCCGTCTCAGCGCCTGCACGCCATCCAAGCCAGCGCACGGCCCGATCCAGAGATGTGACGAGGAAGCGCTTGCCAGCGCATGGCAGGCCCTACGCCGGGAGGAACGGCACCAGCAAGCCCCGCAGAGAGTGACGCGGCCTGTGGTCGGAGTTGTCGAGCTTCCAACCGGCGTGATCCGCAAGGGCGGCACGGCGCACCGGCTACTGCGTGTGCTGCGCCAAGCGGTGCTGACCCGGGACGAACTGCGGCAGCGGCTCGGGGTGCAAGAGACAACGCTGCGGGCGGCGTTTCAGGCGCTTCGGGACGCGGGCCTTACGATCCTGACGGATCGCGGCGGGAATTTCCGGGCCAAGGCCGTGTATCGGCTGGTGGAGGATGGCAAATGAGAGTGCTTATCTGCGGCGGGCGCGATCCATCGCCCGAGGTCTGCGATGCCGTCTGGAATTGGGTCATGGAGCATTGCGAAGCTGGGGATGTGGTTATTCATGGCGCGGCGCGTGGCGTCGATACCCAAGCCATGATTGCGGCTCAAACCATTCCGGGCGTGAAGCACTTGCCGTTCGCTGCGGACTGGAATTCCCATGGCAAGGCGGCAGGACCGATCCGAAACTCGCGGATGCTCAAGGAGGGCAAGCCGGATCTTGTCGTGGCGTTTCCCGGCGGTCGCGGCACCGCTGACATGGTTCGTCAGGCCCGTCTTGCGGGGGTTGAGGTTGCCGAGGTGTTACCGAAAATGCGGAGTGATGGGTAAAAACCTGTTGACGTTAGCCCCGTGATGGCGCATTGTGCGGACCTGCAACGCGCCCGCCGGTCTGGGGGTTGGAAATGACCCGCCTCGAATGCCGCAGCCGGTGCACCGGACCGCACAACTGCATCTGCCACCAGCGCCGCTGCCGCCTGTGGAGGCCGACCCGCAACAACGCCGCATACTGGCTTCTGCGCCTTGCCATGCGTCTGACCACATGGGGCGAGGCCTACGACAAGATGGACGCCGCCGCCGTGGCGCAGCGCGACTGGTGCGAATATTCGGGAGGTGACGCATGAGGAAAATACTCGGCTTCATCTGGCATGGCTGCTGGCACCAGATCGGGCACGGGCCGGTGCAGGTCGCCTCGTCTGGCAAAGCCTATCAGGAATCCAAGTGCAGGAAATGCCGCCGTTCTTGGATAAGGAGGGTTTACCCATGACCGATATCCCCTGCTACAGCGCAGACTGCAAGCGGATCTCCAACGCGGCCCGTGTGGCGCGCAGGGTCTGGATCAGGACCGGAGACGCGCAGACGGCCATGCTTGCGCTGGACGGCGTGATTTCAGAGGTGGACAAGCTGCGCAAGGAGCGGCGGGAGAAGGAGGAGCGGGGATGACAGTCGAACACAGATTGACGCCTGACGGGGAAAGCACAGAGAAATGGGCGCTGCATAAGGAGGGGTTCATAGGGTCCATCCAGCAGTTGACGTGTTGCGCCCGCTGCGGCGACAGGTTGGAGCCAAAGTCGCCAAGCGAAAATCGTCGCTTCGGGCTTGGGCCTGTATTTCACATACTGTGCGACCCGTGCTATGATGCCCTACCGGATTGACGCGCCATGAAAGCTAAGCACCCCGCAAGCATCACCATGGGCGAAGATCAGCACGATGCAATGCTCTGGCGCCCGAAGAACTGCCGATGCCAGATAGTGCCGAAGGTAGAGGTCACGCCCGCCAAGTCAGCACCACGCGGCGCCCACCTGCACGAACAGGGCTTTGAAACCCGCTCATTCCGCGCTATGCTGGACACCACAGAGGGGACGCCCTGACTGGCGGGCAAAGGCCAGCGCGCAGGCGGAGGACGCGGGTATTCTCGTTAGCCCTATCACCGCAACCGGGACACGAGGCTGAACTCCCGGCCAGAGACCCGGACACAACGAAGGCAGGCACATGGCGGAGCGAGACCTAACACCTAAGCAAGAGGCGTTCTGCCGGGAATATCTGATCGACCTCAACGCCACGCAGGCCGCGATCCGCGCAGGATACAGCGCCAAGGGGGCAACAGTCAGGGGTGCACAGCTATTAGCAAACCGAAAGGTTTCCGAATTCATAGCCGCCGCCTCTGCCGCTCGCGCCAAGCGCACGGAGATTGACGCTGACTGGGTTCTGCGGCGCCTCGCGGATGAAGCCACGGCGGACCTTGCGGATATCATCGATGAGGCGGGCGCAATCAAGCCGGTGTCGGACTGGCCGCTGATTTGGCGGCAAGGGCTTGTCGCTGGCATCGACGTTCACGAGGATATGGTGGAGGGCGTCAAGGCGGGCCAGACGGTCAAGATCAAGCTGTCCGACCGCATCAAGAGGATTGAGCTGATCGGAAAGCACGTCAATGTGCAGGCGTTCCGCGAGCAGGTTCATAACACCGGGGCAATCAACCTGACGGTCAGCCAAGATGACGCGGAATTGTGACCGCCACGCTCACACCAAAGCAGCGCGAGGCTAACCGGCTCCTGTCCAGTGCTGCGCGCAACATCATGTTGCGGGGTGGATCTCGGTCCGGCAAGACGTTCGTCCTGATCCGGGCAATCATCCAGCGCGCTATCAATGCCCCCGGCTCCCGGCACGCCATATTCCGGTTTCGATTTAACCACGCCAAGACTTCGGTATGGTCTGACACGCTGCCCAAGGTGCTAAAGCTATGCTTCCCGGATCTTCGCGTTCGGTTCGACAAGACCGACTTCTATGTTGAGCTTCCCAACGAATCGCAGATCTGGATTGCGGGGCTAGACGACAAGGAGCGGGTCGAGAAGATCCTAGGGCAGGAATACGTTACGCTCTACTTTAACGAGAGCAGCCAGATCCCGTGGGGGTCTGTCGAAACGGCCATGTCGCGTCTGGCGCAGAAGTGCGAGCTTGCGCCTGAGATCGCTGCGGCAACCGGTAGAAAGTATCTCGCGCTCAAGGCCTATTTCGACTGCAACCCACCGTCCAAGCTGCACTGGTCTTACCAGATGTTCCGGGCAAAGTTGAAGCCGGGCACTAAGGAGCCGCTGCCTAAGCCTGATGATTACGCGGAAATGCTGGTAAACCCGGCTGACAATTCGGACAACCTTCCGCCGGAGTATTTCGAAGTTCTGGCTGGCATGTCCGCAGCCAAGCGCCTGCGTTTTGAGGCGGGGGAGTGGGCAAGCGAAGTCAGCGGTGCGCTGTGGGCGCTGGAGGATCGTAAGGCGCCAGACGGCAGGCCTATGCCGGGCATCGACGCGCTTCGCATCGACAAGCCTCCTGAGCTTCGCCGCATCGTCGTTTCCGTAGACCCTTCCGGGACAAGAGGCGACGGCGGCGGGGATGATATCGGCATAATCGTTGCCGGGCTTGGCGTGGACGGGCACGGCTACCTCCTTGAGGATGCGACTTGCCAAATGTCTCCCGAAGGCTGGGGGCGCAGGGCGGTGGAGATGTATCACAAGCACGGCGCGGATCGCATCGTGGGGGAGCGGAACTTTGGCGGGGACATGGTGCGATTCACGGTAAAGACGGCAGACAAAAACGCGGCGTTCAAGGAGGTGACGGCCAGCCGTGGCAAGTCAGTCCGCGCCGAGCCTATCAGCGCCCTATACGAACAGGGGAGGGTGCATCACGTTGGCACATTCCCGGACCTTGAAGATGAGATGTGCAACTTCACCGCTTCTGGGTATATTGGCGAGGGTAGCCCGGACAGGGCAGATGCGCTAGTATGGGCGTTGACGGAATTGATGCTTGGCAACAATATAACAAAGGTGACGTGGTGACAGACCAGAACGACAAGGCCCCCGCGCGCGTCACGGTTCACAGTGAGCTTACGTCCCGCGCCCAACTGGCAAGCCGTGCGGGCCAGCACTTCGCAGGCGCACGCGACCTTTACGAAGCCATGGGCTACCCCCGTCATGTCACGGTGGATGACTTCGTTTCGGCCTACAACCGGCAGGACATCGCGGCACGGATCGTGGACGCATACCCGGACGCGACGTGGCGCGAGGCACCGGAGGCTGTCGGGGATGAAGCATTCCAAAAGTCATTCGCGGACATGGATAAGAGCCTGCAGGTCTGGCGCATGATGCACCGCGCTGACCGGCTGGGCAATCTCGGACATTACGGCGTGATCGTGATGGGCCTCGACGGTGGCCAGCAGATGTATGAGCCGGTGAGGGGCAAGGGCTTCAAGCTGATCTATGCGCAGCCGCACAGCGAGCGCACCGCGCAGATCACGCGGTGGAATTCGGACCCCGCATCGCCGCGCTACGGAAAGCCGGAGCTTTACCGCGTGACAACCGGCGTCAACTGGACCGGCGCAGGCGCGGGGCAGAAGGACGTGATCGTGCATCACTCGCGGGTGATCCATTTCGCAGAGCGGGCGCTTGAAGATGAAAGCATCGGCACGCCGCGACTGGAACGCATCTGGAACCGGCTGATGGATCTCGACAAGCTGCTAGGGTCGGGGGCGGAAATCTATTGGCAGAACGCTGCCATGATTATGCAGCTTAAGGCCGATCTTGACGTGCAGTGGGATCCAGAGGAGCAAGCCGCGCTCACGTCTCAGATTGAGGAGATGCAGCACGGCCTGCGGCGGTGGCTTCGCACGCGGGGCATTGACGCGCAGAACATCGCGCCCGGCCTGCAAGGCGCTGACCCGTCCACCGTGATCGACCGGGAGCTTGACATGATTGCCGGGGCAACCGGCATTCCCAAGCGCATCCTGATCGGCAGCGAATCGGGCGAGCTTGCATCGTCGCAGGACGAAAACAACTGGACGGGGCGCGTGACCGAGCGCCGCGAACAATATGCCGGGCCGTCCATTGCGGAGGCATTCATTGGCTGGTGCGTCAAGCATGGGTGCCTGCCTGCCGGGTATCAGGGCATCCAGTGGCCCGAGAACGACACGCTTGGCGAGGCCGCGCGGGCAGACATTGCGGCCAAGAACGCAACGGCGATTGCGACCTACGCCAACGCTCCGGGCGCAGAGCTTCTGGTGACGCCGCAGGAGTTCCGGGAGACGCTGGGCTACAAGACGCAGCTTCCGGGGTTCACGGAAGACGATGTGCTGCCGGAAGGCGAGGCGGTGCTGCAATTCAACGCGATGCGCAAGCGGCGCCGCCCGCTGCGCGCGACAAAGGGGTAAAGTATATGGGACCAGACACGATTTATATTTCATGGGATCATCTTGACACCTTCGAAAGGGCGTCTGGCGTGGGTCGATACGAACTTACCCCAAGCAAGATTGAGAGGATGTTCGTTAAAAGCGCATGTGCCGCTGCCTTCCGCGCTGAGCAGCAGGCGATTGATGGGAATCGGGCAATGAATGCGCTCAAAAAAGCCGTGAAGGCATTGGAGCGCTGACGTGGCGTGGATCATCATCAGCTTCTGCAGCGGGCTTGCCTTGGGCATCTTGGCTTCGGCCTATGCCATCAACTGGGGCATCAATACGGGGCGCGTGAGCGTCCATAGCGACTGACCATGTGCAAAGTCTGCGGCAACGCCTCTCACATCACGGTCAACGCCGCGCTGCGCTATGACCCGACGCGGACCACAATCCTGCGCCAGAGGTTCGAGGCTGAGATTGTCCGGCGCTTCCGCAGGCTGGCCCGCCTGATCCGTGAGCGCGTCGGGGAGGAAGACGGGTTCGGCCTCAAAGCCAACGCCGGGCAATTCGATTTCCCGAGATCAGACCAGAAGGTAGGCGCCTTCATGGACTGGCTGCAAGGTCAGGTGAATGAGGGTATCCTAGAGGTGCGCGTTGGCGAGGCACTGGGCCGGGCATCGCAGCGGGCATGGACCAACGTCTACATCCAGAGCGCATACCAGAAGGGCCTTGCGCAGTCCGCGTCCCGCATGAGGGCAGAGGGCGCGCAGGTGGCGCCGGAGTGGGTCACGGATGCGTTCACGCGACCGTTCCACGCTGACCGCGTTGGGCTGGTCTACACGCGGACCTTCAACGACTTGAAGGGTATCACGGATGAGATGGACAAGCAGATCTCGCGTGAGCTTGCGAACGGCTTGAGCCAAGGCCTAGGGCCGATGGACATTGCCCGCAGCCTGACGGATCGCGTGGAGAAGGTCGGCATCACGCGGGCACGGATGCTGGCCCGCACAGAGGTAATCGCCGCACATGCAGAGGCATCGCTGAACGTCTATGAAGAGGCGGAGGCGGACGGCGTGATGATCGAGGCGGAGTTTGCCACGGCAGGTGATGCACAGGTTTGCCAACAATGCCGCGATGCCGCCGCAGCGGGTCCTTATTCTCTGGACAAGGCCCGTGGTATGATCCCCTTGCACCCGAATTGCCGTTGTGCGTTCATCCCCGTTCTTGCCGATCCACGAAAGGTTAACCTCCGATGACCACGATCTTCGCCTTCTCCCTGTTCGCCCTGCTGGTCTATGGCCTACTGAAAACCGCCGTCGCTGCCGGTGACCGCGCCAAGGAAGGCGCATGGGGTCGGCTGACCATCGCCGGGCTTGCGCTTGCCGCCCCGGTCATCTTCGCGCTGGTATACGGCGTCAATTGACGTGATAACCATCCCGCCATACGACACCAAGAGCGTGAGAGACTGGGTTGCGTTCCAGCGCCAGTTTGACACGTTCTGGCAGACGGCGAACAATGGGGCAGAGCAAATCAGCCTGCGCACCACGGGCATTGCCGAAGGGGCAACCTATTACTACGGCTTCACGGTGCCTGTGGGTCGGGCGTTTGTGCTCTACAGCCGAGAACTGACGCTGAGCGAAGGCGTGTATCACGTCGATGTGGTCAGCGCGGCGGGTGGCTATACCGGCGGCACCGCTGCATTGCGCACCCGTCTGCGCGCCGGGGCAGAAGCAACAGTGCAGACAACGGTTCACGGCGGGGTCACGCCAAGCGGCGCGATCACAGAGGTGACCAACGGGTTTCAGGACAATGGCGTTGGGCAAGGTTCTGGCATAGAAGCTGGCGGGACCGATGATGACCGGATCATCAAGATCTTCCCGGCGGGGTCATCACTGCTGCGGGTCACACAGACGGCAGGCAGCGGAACATGGACCGCAAACCTGCGGCTGATCTGCTGGGAGTTGGACGCCTGACTTTGCATCTTTGCAGTTTCGATAAGCCGTGCTATGGTTCTGCAAATTTGCAAAGTGACGGCACGCCAATATGACGCTCCACGCGATCCGCGCCAACTTCCAAGCCGCGCCTGAGGGCGTGCGCCGCGACGTGTTCGAAGGGCAGGAGCATCTTGTTGTGCCCGTGGTAATGATCGTGGAAGGCGTGTTGAACGACGCGCTTGTCCCGGCTGCGGAGTTTGCAAAGTTTCCCGACGCATGGAACGGGCGCCCGGTGCCGGTTCTGCACCCGCAGGAGAACGGCGCGCACATCAGCGCAAACCGGCCTGACGTGATCGAGCGCAACACCATTGGCCAGATCTTCAATGCCCGCGCTGAGGGCGGCAAGCTCAAGGCCGATGCGTGGATCAACACCGCGAAGGCCGGGCGGCTTGGGTATGGCGATCTGATCGCGCAGCTTGAATCCGGTCAGGTAGTCGAGGTCAGCACCGGGTATTTCTCCGACGATGACATGACGCCGGGGGAATTCAACGGTAAGCCGTATCGCATGGTGCACCGCAACATTCGCCCCGACCATCTGGCGCTTCTGCCGGGGGAGGTCGGGGCTTGCAGCGCGGCTGACGGCTGCGGCACTCGCGTCAACAGCAAGAAAGGATCACTGGCCATGAAGGTCAATGAGGCAATGTCCACGCTGGCAAAGGCGCTGGGCATCAAGAGCAACTGTCAATGTGAAGGGGACGGCATGGACGTTCTGGAACAGGCCAAGGCGCTGGTGAAGGCCAACGCGCTGGATGCCAAGCAACTCGCGGCCATTCAGGCCATGTCGCCCGAGGATCGCAAGGTCATGGCGGCTTTCATCGCAGCACTGGGCGAGACGGAGGGCGGCGAAGGTGAAGAGATGCCCGAAGGCATGGCCGAAACCGATCCCGAAGAGAAAGTGGCGCCCATGGTGCAGTCCCGCAAGGCGCAGCCCGCGCCGAAGGTGAACGAAGCCGACATTGATGCTCTGGTGGCGAACAAGGTTGCCGAGCATCTGCGCCGCGCCGAAGTCGTGGGCAAGCTCAAGGCCAACGCGGCCAACAAGCTGACCGACGCGCAGATCTCGGCCATGTCGGTGGAGCAACTGGAAGCGGTGGAACAGATGATCCGGCCCGCCGACTACTCCGGGCAGGGCGGCTTTGCTGCCAACGCTAACGTGATCGACAGCAACGTGCAACCGCTGGTGCCGCGTGGCCTCGTCGCCATGGCCCGCGCCAAGAAGGAGGGCTAAGGCATGGCCTCGAATGATACCCCCAAGACCATCGACCTGTGGGGCGTTGGCGTCCAGAATGAAGCTGCGGTGACGGATGCCGTGGTGACGCCGGGCATGCTTCTGGCGCGCACCGCTGGCGGGGTTCGTCCGCACAACGTGGCCGGTGGCACCGCTTCTCCGGCCTTCGCGGTCGAAAACGAATGGATCGGCGGCACCATCAGCGACAACTACGCAATCGGTGAGAACTGCTACTTCCGTACCTTCGCGCAAGGCTCTGCGGTCTACGCCATTCTCGCCGCATCCCAGACCATCAGCGTTGGGGATCTGCTGCAAAGCAACGGCGCCGGTGCGCTGAGCGAGGCATCCACGGCTGACAACGTGGTTGCCCGCGCTCTGGAAGCCGTCACCACCACCGGAGCGACGGCGCGCATTCGCGCTGAAATCGTCACCGGCTACACCTCCGCCGCATAAGGAACCCTGAAACATGGCTTTCGATCACATCATGCAGGGCGACTTCGCCGGGCTGGCGTCCGAGAACGGCGCGCTGGCCAAGCGGCCCTACATCTCCACCAATGGCCGGAATGCCGGTCATTCCGTCATCACGGTGAACACCGGGCAGCTGGACAACACCGGCCAGCCGATCTACGCCGAACGCCGCGTCAACGTGAACGCCACGCTGCGCAAGGATGAATGGATCAACCTGGACAACACCATCATCGAGGCCGCGAAGGAGCGTCTGGTGATCGTGGATGACCTCATGGCGGCTGGCCTGACCTACAACGTGGGCGGCCTGGGCACCATGATTGCCGAATGGGAAACCGCGTCCGAAGTGACGGATGCGCGGATCACCATGGACGGTGACACCGTGACCGAGCGGGACAAGCAGGAATTCGGCCTGAACGGCGTGCCGATCCCGCTGATTCACAAGGACTGGCGGATCTCCGAACGTGCCCTGCTGGCCTCGCGCACCCGTGGCGCGGCTCTGGACGTGACCACCGGTCAGGAGATGGCGCGCGCCGTCGCCCGGACGTGGGAAGGCATGGTGTTCAATGGCGGCGGCATCACGACCGGTGGCTATTCCATCCCCGGCCTGACCACCTTCGCCAGCCGCGAGACCAAAACCATCTCGGACTGGGCCGACGATGTGAACGTGACCCCCGAGGAAATCCACACGGAGATCCTCGAAATGGTGCAACAACTGGAAACCAGCGCGCGCGCCTATGGCCCGTTCACGCTCTACGTGCCCGGCGCCTATGCGTTCCGCTTCCGGCAGGACTTCAAGGAATTCTCGGACAAGACCCTGATGGAGCGGGTCACGGCTGAGGATGTGATCTCCCGGGTGCGGTTCTCTGATGTGCTGGCCACCGGCAACGTGGTCATGGTCGAAATGACCTCGCGCACCATCGACCTCGCCATGGCGGCAGACGTGACCACTGTTCAGTGGCAGTCCGGTTCTGGCTTCACGAACCACTTCAAGACCTACGCCGCGTCGGCGCCGCGTCTCAAAGCGGACTTCGACGGGCGCTGCGGCATCCTGCACGGCTCCACCGCGTAATGCTGCTGCGCGTCAAGCATAAGGGTCATGTCCACGGCGGGAAACGCCTTGCCGTGGGCGACACCTTTCCCGGCTCTGAGCGTCTTCTGAAAGCGATGCCTGACCGGTTTGAGAAGGTTGCGGAGGAAGCCGCGACCGAAACCAAGGCTGATCCGCTTGACGATCTGCGCGCAGAGGCTGAGGCCAAAGGCGTGAAGGTCGATAAGCGATGGGGTGAAGAACGTCTGCGCGAGGAAATCGCCAATGCCGACGCTGCCAACAGCAAGTGACGTCATCGCCATTACCGGCACGGCCATGTCGGAGGCGCTGGTATCGGCGCTGATTGATGACGCCGCGCTTGTGGTGGCAGACAGCACTTGCTTTGGCGGCTACTCGGATGAAAAGCAGACGGCGATCATCAAGTGGCTGGCGGCTCACATGGTCGCCAGCACTGGCCCCGGCGCGAAGTCTGGGGCGCTGACCAGCCGAAAGCTGGGGGATGCGCAACAGAGCTTCGCACGCGCCACCATGGGGGAGGGCCTGCGAGGCAGTCTCTATGGCCAGCAGGCGCTGGCGCTTGACACCAATGGGTGTTTGGCCGGGATCGGCAAGGGCCGGGCAAGCGTGCAGGTGATCTGATGGCGTTCTACACAGACGACATGACGCACTCCGCGACCTACTTTCCTCCGGCGGGGCAAAATGGATTTGGAGATCCCGCGTTCGGTGCGCCCGTGTCGGTCATGTGCCGGTGGGAGGATCGGGCGGTTTTGTTCCGGGACCAGCAGGGCCGGGAAGTCATGTCCGATGCGATTGTCTATGTGTCGCAGGATGTGGCGGTTGCGGGCCGGATCGGCCTTGGCGTTCTGGATGATCCGGCAGAGGCTCGCGAAATCCGGCAGCGGGGGATTAGCCCGTCACTGGATGGAGATGAGGAATTGGTGAAGGCATGGCTGTAAAGGTTGAAGGCCTTGGCGATCTGAACCGCCTTCTGAACTCCATGCGAAAGAAGGCGCCGCAAGCTGTTGCCCGTGCCGCTTTCGCTGCTGGGCTTAAGATCCAAGGTGAATCGCAGAAGCGGGTTCCGGTCGAATACGGAAACCTACGGGCCAGCGCCTATACGCAGAAGATCAAGCTAGGCGCAGAGGTTGGGTATACCTCAGCCTACGCGCTGTTTGTGCATGAGAACATGGAGCAGGTGCTGAAAGGCGAGCCGCGCCCGTCTGGTTTGGGCACATACTGGAACCCCGGCGGGCCGAAGTTTCTGGAAGCCGCCGTCAATGAGAACATGACAGAAATCACCGATCTTGCCGAGGCGTATCTTGCCGAGGCGCTTGGCCTCTAGGAGGGCATCATGGCAGACCTGACCATTACCGCCGCAAACGTGATCCGAGGCGCCAATGCCGTCATCACGCGCGGCACGGCTGGCGCGGCAATCACCGCAGGGCAAATCATCTATGCCGACGCAAACGACGCCTTCCAGCTTGCCGATGCAGATGCATTCGCGGCAGGCGTGACGGAGGTATTCATGGCCCTGAACGGGGCGGCAACTGGCCAGCCCGTCACGGCGCTGAAATCCGGAGACGTGGCGCTTGGCGCTATCCTGACGGCGGGCAGCGCCTACTACCTTTCCGGCACGGCTGGGGGCATCATGCCTGCGGCTGACCTGACCACGGGCGATGAGGTTGTGCAGCTTGGCCTTGCCAGCAGCACCACGACGCTGCAATTCCGCCCCGCACTTCCCGGCGTGGAACTCTGATGAACAGCCCGGCCCATGACACCGCGCTTTACCTTACCGCGTTTTCCGCGTTCGGCAGCTTTGGCGGCGTGGCGGATTGGCCGGTCTATGTCGGGCGGGAGCCGCTCGAGCCTGAGGACGTGGTGACGTGCTACGACACGGGCGGGGCACCGGGGCCGCTGATCGACCTTCGCAAGCCCACGGTGCAGGTGCGCCTGCGGGCGAACAGCTATAACGCCGGGTGGCAGAAGATCAACGCAGCATACGAGGCGCTTGTGCAGCCCATAGCGGAAGCGGCGCCGGATGTGCTAATCTTGGGTTGGGTGCCGATCAGTGAGGTTGCATACATCGGCAGAGACGATCACGACCGGGCGTTGTTTACGGTCAATTTCGAAGTAATGCGCGACGGCGCGACGGCCTAAGGAGGGCTGAACCATGGCAGCGGCAAACGGCAGAGCGGTCATTGTGTCGATTGATGGAACCCCCATTGACGACGAACTGCGCGCCAAGACGGTCACTTTCAACGGCGAGCTTGTGGACGTGACCACGGCGGGCGATGACGGATGGACCACGACCCTTGACGAGACGTTCAACACCATGAACGTGACGATTGCGCTTGATGGCGTGCTGAAAACGTCCACGCTGACCGATCTGGCATTTGCCGGGACGCAGTTTCCGGCGGTCATCACCAACGGCGCGCTGGAAACCTTCACCGGCACATGGCAATTCCAGCCCGGTTACAACATCGGCGCGCCTTACAACGGGGAGCGGACCTTCGCGGGCACGCTGCAAAGCGTCGGGGAAGTGACCAAGGCTGCGGTGGTCTGATGAGCGTCTTTCGCGAACTGACTTTCACCTATCAGGGGGAGACGCTGACCGTCACCCCCTCCCTTGCCCTTCTCCGGCGGATCAAGGCGCGCGGGATCCACAACGTCATTCTCGCCAACAAGTGCATCCATGGCGGGGCAGATCTGGAAGATCTCGCGGCGGTGCATCACGAATTCATGCGCGCGGCGGGCCGGGAGATCAGCGAAGAGGAAAGCTATGGCTTTGTGGCTGGCAAGAACCTGGCAGAGATCATCGAGTTTCAGCAGGCCTATGTCCAAGCCGTTCTTCCTGCGGTGGACTTCGGAAAAAAGCCAGAGGCCCCCGGCAAGACGAAGCGGGCAAGCCGGGCCAAGGGCTAAGCCCGGACGACATAGACTTCACCGCGCTTTACTGCGTGGCCCGCGCGTGGGGCATCCCGCCGTCTGATGTGTGGGCCATGACGGTTTCCGAGATCGCCCATGAATACGAGTGGCGCCGCCCGCACATGGCGACGGATTACGCCGGGGGCATGACGGAAGGCGAGATTGAGGCTATAAAGGACGAGAGCGCGGCACTGCGCGCCAGAATAGAGGCGAAGCGGAATGGCTCTTAAGCCCCTCCTTGTCAGGATCACAGGCGACGACACCGACCTAGATAAAACGCTTGGGCGCGCGCAGGCGGGGCTGAAAGGCCTCGCTGTCGCGGCTGCGGCGTCGGGTGCGCTTGTCGCTGGGGCGCTCACTGCCATGGCCGTGAATGGCCTCAAGACCGTCGACGCAAACCAGAAGTTGGCGCGGTCAATGGACGCCACCGTGAATGGCCTCAAGGCGGTTCAACTCGCCGCTGGCTATACTGGCGTTTCCGTCGAAGAGGCGAACGGCGCACTTCAGACCATGAACCGGGAGCTTGCATCTGCCGCCGAAAAAGGCTCCCCCGCTCAGAAAGCTTTGGCGAAGCTTGGGCTGACTGCAAGGGATCTGGTCGATCTGGACGCAGATGAGCGCCTCGCCACCATCGCTGACAACATCCAGCGCTTGGGGCTGGACAGCTCGACCACTGCGGACATCCTGCGCGATCTCGGCGTTCGATCTCGGAACATGACCCTTTTGGTTCAGGCTGGGGGCGATGCGATCCGTGCGGCGCGCGAAGAGGTTCGCGACTTTGGGCTGGAGCTTAGCGAGAGCCAAACCGCCGCGGTCGAAAGCGCCAACGACGCAATCAGCCGAATGTCCCTCGTAATGACAGGGCTTCAGCAGAAGCTAGCCGTTGAGCTTGCACCGACACTTCAAGGAATTGCTGATCGGTTCAATGACCTGGCCAAGTCAGAGAACGTGCAGAACGCAGTGTCGTCTCTTGCCACGGCTTTCGGCGATCTCGCGCAAACGATCACCGGGGAGGACTTCATCGGCGCGGCGGTAGGCGGTCTTGAGCTTCTTGCCGGGGTGGCGTCTGGCGCGGCGGATATGATGGTCACGGTGGCGCAGAACGTCGAACTTGTGACGATTGGCCTGTCTGGCATGGCGATTGCGGCGGCGGCGCTTGGCGGTCCGCTATGGCTTGTGGCCGGGGCGCTGAGCGCGGCGCTTGCGGGGCTTGCGGCATGGCGCGGGAAGGCTGAGGAAGCCGCAGCGGGGACCAACACACTCAAGGGCGCGCAGGACGCGCTCAACGCTGCCATGGGCACATACTCGGACACCTCTGCCCCGAACGCAGGCTCTGAGGCAATCGCCCTTGCCAAGAACTACCAAACCCAAGCGCAAGCCGCTTTGGCTGCGGCAGAGGCGGAGCTTGCCCTGCTGCAAGCCAAGCAAGCGTCTGGTAACGCACTCCTTGAGACCAACAGGCTCACAGCGAAAGGGTCCGGCTATGCGGAAGACATGGCCGAGAACGTCAGCACCGCCGCTGCCGAGGTGGACAATCTTCGACAGACGCTTGAGAACGCGCAGCGCACTCTTGTTGCCCTGCAGATCGGTGAACAAAGCCGTGGATCGCAAAACCTTGGCACGCTGAACCTGCCGGGCGAAGGTGATGATGAAGGCGACACCGCAGGCACAGACACGCTTGTTGAGGTGCCTTCCATCGGCGGCGGATCGGCGGTTGCGGATCAGATGGCATCTCGCCTTGAGGCGCTGCAAACCGGCCTGATGACCGAGCGGGAGACCATCGACGCTTGGCGCAATGAGGGACTTGAGACCTTGGAGGCTGCGCTAGAGGCGGAGCTTATCACGGTCGCGGAATACAACGAGGCCAAGGAGCGCTTGCAGGCGGAGCATTCCGAGCGCATGGCCGCGATTGTGGACGCTGAGAACCAAAGCCGTATGCGGGCCACGCAGGGCGCGCTTGGCGATCTTGCGTCCCTGATGCGCAGCGGCAATGAGAAGCTGTTCAAGATTGGGCAGGCGGCGGCAATCGCGAATGCCGTGGTCAGCGGCTATGAGGCGGCGGTAGATGCGTGGAAGGCCGGGATGAAGATCGGCGGGCCTCCGGTCGCGGCGGCATTCACTGCGGCATCCCTCGCGCGCACCGGGGCGCTTATCGCACAGATCGCCAGCCAGTCGCCTAGCGGGTCCGGTCGGGGGTCGTCCTCCGGTGGCGGGGGCGGCGGTGCAAGCACTGCTGCGGCGGCTGCGGTGGAGACGCGCACTGTCTCTGAGGTGCGCTTCATGGGCAGCCTTGGCGCGGACGGGGAAACGCTGGTGCAGATCCTGAATGACGAATACGAGCGTGGAAATTACGTGCGGGCGGTGGTCGGATGATCTATTTCGAGGCGGGATTTACCGGGATCTACGGCGCCAATTTCCCCCGCGCGCTTTGGAATAGCGTGACGCGGCGCGGCACCATGTCAGCGTCCAGTGCGGCGACGGGCTATGAGGCGGTGAACGCTGCAAGCCCGCTGGAATACAGCTACTGGCAGGCCACCGGCACCGGGGCGCAGACGCTGACCGTCACGCTATCAAGCGCTGAGGTGGTCAATTCCGTGGGCATCACGGGGCACAATTTCGGCACGGCTGGCGTTACGGTGCAGGTGCAGGTTGATCTTGGCGCGGGCTTTGTCAGCGTGGGGCCACTGGTCAGCCCGACCGACGATAGCCCAATTGTGGTGCTGCTGGAGGATCGGTCTGTTGACGCGGTGCGGCTGTCCATTTCGTCGGGCACGGTCGCGCCGTATGTCGCGGTGATGTATGCCTGCGAGGCGCTGGAGTTCCCGCGCACGACTTACACCGGGCAGGGTGCCCCGGCCAACATGGCGCGCAGGACCGAGTTTAGGACCAATGAGACGATCACCGGCAAGTGGACGGGCCGCAGCATCAAACGCTCGCGCAATCAGGTAGATGTGCCGATCCAGAATGTATCCGAGGCATGGATCTTGGCGAATGCGGACACGTTCTTTGCCGATGCGCGCAGCTATCCGTATTTTCTCTGCGCCCGCCCCGGATCATATCCCCGCGATGTGCAATACAAGTGGATGGCGTCTGATATCGTACCGCAGCGGATGGGCGTCGGCGGCAACCTGATGGAATTCACGCTATGAGCGGGCCTGAGACGCCGGGCCGTGAACCGCGCGCCATTGTCGAGTTGCGGCAGAAGCGGTGCGTCAATCGCTACGGCGTGGCGCCCTGCACCGCGAGCGGCGGGCCGAAGTGCTACAACACCTATTCGACGTGCCAAGACCTGCAGAACTATGACGGTAGCGGCTCCATCTCGTGGATGCTGACAGAGGACACGGTGCATGATGACCTGTTCGGGGATTTCAGCGATCCGGACAACATCCGCACCAACGGCATTCCGTGCGTGCGTAGCGTATCGACGGCATCGGCGCGGATCAACCCCGGCGCCAACCGTGACGGGGAAAGCCCGTTCGGCGTGACCGGCAAGGAGACGATTCGCGTTGTCGATATCCCATGGGATGACCACGTTGGCGATCATTACCTTGCCGACCGTCCCGGCTATGTCGCGGGGGCTATGCTGCCGATCCGTGGCGGGTTCTGGCGCCTGTTCAACGCGCGCAATGACTTCCTAGTGGATATCGAAGTCAGCATTTATGAGGGCTATCAGGGCGAGGCTCTGGCCGCCATGCGCCGCCGGGATAGCGTGTTGGAGAACATCGACGGCCCCAGCTTCGATGGCAGCGCTACGCTGACCGCTGTTGACCCGCTCAAGCGCTTGAACGACGACAAGACGCAATACCCCCCAGCCAGCACGCTTGAGCTTGCCGTGGATATCAGCGCGGCGCAGACCAGCGGTATTCAGGTGTTCGGCTCTGAGGATGACCTGACAAAGGTGTTGGGCAATGACGGCGTGAGGGCCGTTGTGATCGACCGTGAATTCATCGCGTTCACCGGATACACCAGCGACGGGGATAGCTTCTACACCCTGACCGGCGTCACGCGCGGGGCATATGACAGCGCCCCGGACGAACACACGGCGGGCGATAGCGTCCAGCGCACGGCGCGGTTTCTGAACATCACGCCTTGGGAAGCCCTGTCCACGATCCTGACCTTCGAGACGGCAATCCCCACGTCCTACATCCCGAGCGCGGAATGGGAGGCGGAATACAGCCTCTACTTCCCGACCACGCGGTTTAGCCGCATCCTGACGGAGCCTGTCGGGCGGCGTGACCTTGCCGGGCAGATCAGCCAGCAGGGCCTGCTCTATGTCTGGTGGGAGCCGTATGACCGGGAGATCAAGCTGCTGACCGTGCGGCCCCCGTCCGGAGCCGTCGCCACGCTGGATGATGACACCAACATTCTGGACGGGCTGGAGCTGACTGCGGCGCATGAGGACCGGATCACGCGCGTGATCGTCTATTACGATCCGCGCGACGTGTTTGCGGGTGACGAAAAGAGCAACTTCGCCCGCCGGTATACCGTCATCGACGACGACACGGAAGGCGCGGGCGTGACGCCGGTCATCAAGGAGATCTATGCCAGGTGGATCACGTCGCGGGCGCAGGCGGTTCAGATCGCGGTGCGCCTGCTGATCCGCTACCGGGCAACGCCTCGCTTCCTTTCAATCCGGGTTGACGCCAAGGACAGGGAAATCCGCATCGGGGATATCACGGATATCATGTCCAGTTACCTGCTGGACACGGAGGGCAATCGACTGGCCGGGCGCTGGCAGGTGATCGCGGAATCGGAGGTGCAGGCCGGGCACGTCTACGCGCTGGATCTGCAGACCTATACCTATGTGGGCAAATTCGGTTACTATATGGCGGACGGTAGTCCCGACTATGCCGATGCTACGGCGGAGGAACGCGAGGCCGGGGGCTGGTATGCCGATGCGGCGGGCGAGATCGACGGAGATGAGGGGTATCAATACCAATGACCACCTACACGCCACACGCTGACGCGCTGTTTGACGTTGGCAAGCCGATCTTGGGCAGCACGCACCTAGAGGCGCGGGACAACCTCATTGCGGTCACGGAGGGCGATGCCACGGCGCCTAAGATCAACGGCGCGATTGCTGCGCTCACGCCGGGCGACGTTGGCACGCATGTCCTTGCTGTGGTGGATTTTACAGTGGATGGCGTGATCGCATTTGGCGCAAGCGTGGCTGGGTCCAACCTGACACCGGCTGGAATTCGTTTCAGCGCCCGCGCTGCAAACCTTCTAGGAGGTTATTCCTTCACGCTAGAGGACGGATTGAGCAACACATACACGGCGCCGGGGTCTCTGTCCGGGACATGGTCGTGCCTTGGGTATGCATACGCCGAGGATGACGGCGGCGCGACGGATTACAGCGCAACTCTGTTCGTGAGGATCTTGTGATGGGCGTGGTTCGGAATGCCGTGATGGGCAGCGGCGGGGCTATCAATTGCGAGGTGGAGGCGCGGGGCGTCTGGCACCCCTACACCGCGCGGGCAGATGACCCGAACGAGCGGGGCCGCAAGATCTACGCCATTGCGCTGGCGCAGGCGCTGGGCGAACCGGAGCCGGATGTGGGTGATGACACGATCCAGCCTCCCGACGCGGCGGAAATCATGCGCCGGGTGCGCGCCCGGTCGCGGGCCGATAAGCTGGATCTCGCGCGGCGGCTGCGGGCTGCTGGTTTCTGGGCCGGGTTCCGCGACGGCATGGACAGCGACACGCGCGAGGATTGGGACATGGCGGGCAGCATCTGGCGCAATGACCCGGTTTTCGGTAAGGTCATGGCAGACATTGGCATGACGGACGCGCAGATTGACGCCGCGTTCGGCATCGGGGAGGCGGCATGACGGCACTTGTCACGCAGCTTAAGCGCGACCTTGCGGCCCTGCAGGCAGAACTATCGACTGCGCGCGCTGGGAAGGATGCCGCAGAGATGGCCGTTGCGGTCCTGACCGCTGACCGTGACGCACTGGATGCCAGCCTTGCGGAAACCACCAAGGCCTTAGCCGCCTTGGACGCCAGTGCGCAAAAGGCTGCATCTGACATGGCTGCGGAGCTAGGCGCTACCGTCCAAAGGCTCGGCGCTGCGGATCGCATCATTGCCGATCTTCGCCGCGACCTTGCCGCGCTGGCAGCGGAGGCGGCGGAGGCGCGCAAGGCCCGTGCCGCTGCAGAGGCGCAGAGCGGCAAGCTTAAGGCGCGGCTATCCAAGGCGGAGACGGAAACCGCCGCCGCAATCGCAGCAGGCAAGGTCACGCGATCCGCGCAGGCTGACCGGCTCCGCAAAGCTCTGCACGAAGCAAACCGCCGCCTTGCGCAATACGGCGGCAGTCAGGTTGAGGTGCCGTAATGCCCATTAGCCTGTCAGAGCTTGGGATTGCTACTGCGCCTTACCCGCGCGTGTGCTATTTTAACGCGACGATCTACAACGTTCGCGCTTTCCGGATCAATTGGAGCCGCTGCATGAGAGGCCTATATCGCCACATCGACACGGGAATTCCGCAGCACAATGACGGACGGTTCGTGTTTACGGTCTATGATGAAAACGGCGACGAAGAGGATATCACCAGCGTCGCCGAAATCGAGTGGATCGTGGCCCGCAATCGCGCGGGCACGGCGCTGCTGACAAAGACCCTGACCGGAGGCGGGATCCAGCTGACCGGCACGGCGTCTTTCTACTTCGACTTCGCGGACACCGACAGCGACACGTTGGGCGTCACCGGGCGCCTTTACCATGAGTGCCGCCTGACGCTATCCACGGGTGAGCTTCGCACGGCCTTCGCTGGCGCATTCGATCACCGCAACATGGTCATTGGGGACTGATATGGCACTTTTTAAGCGCACCGTCCGGGATGGCAACGGCTCTATCGTTCCGCTCGCCGATCTATATGTGCGGAACGAGTTGAACACCGCGCTGGTGACGATCTACAGCGATGCGGCGATGACCACGGCAATCACGCAGCCGCAGGTCTCTGACAGCGATGGCGCGGTGACGTTCTATGTCCCGCCGGGGGTCTACACGTTGACCGCGCAGCGGGGCGGCGATGAATGGGTTGAGGTGGTCAAGATTGACCCGCAGCGCGTTTATGCCGATCCTGCGGCGCTGATTGCCAGCACGGAGGTGTCGCGCAAAGAGGGCGCATTCTGGACTACGCAGGACGGTTTTATTTACGAGGAGGCGGCTACTTCCGCCAGTGACCACCACCTGACTACAGCGGGCGGCGTTAAGCTGTATGTCCTGCCAAATACCTCTGGCGATTTGAGCGTTGTCGCGTGTGGTGCTGTGCGTGATGGCGTTTCACCTACCGTAGGGACCGATAACGCAGCGGCATTCCAGATTGCATTTTCAACCGATTACCCTGTCATTATAGACGCTGGTGCATATCGCGTGTCTAGCGTGACGATTGCGCAGCAGAAGTCCATTAAAGGCGCCGGGATGGGTGAGACAATTATCTATCCGGTCACTGGCAATTCGTGTTTCATTATCGCGACGGATCATGTTGAAATTAGTGATCTGGAGTTTAGGGGGCAGACAGGAAGCGGTCAGGCAGAGGTTACTGGGGATTGTATCCTATGTGATGCGGTGAGCAATAATGCTGCATTCACACGTCCGATGGAGGGCGTGAAAATTGAGCGTGTTAAATTCAGGAAGCTGAAGATGAACGGCATCCACATGGCACAACCGCTTCGGGAGAGTGTCATCCGCAACTGCCGCTTCATCGGTATGGGCGACCCAACGTCAGGGGCGTCTCCCATCAAGGGGCGCCAAACACTAGGCATTGCTTCCACAATCAACAATATTTGGGTTGAGGGAAATGTGTTTTATGGGTTCGGAACCCCGGCAATCAATTTTGAGCGGTCCACTTTGATTGCGTCCAGCGCGCAGGCGTCATATGCCACTCTTTATATTGTCGGGAATCTGATCCACGGGCAATTGCTTGATGAATCCTCCGGCGTCGAGGCGGTGCAGCCTGAGGAATGCCATCAGGTGTTGATTCAGGATGTGACCGATCTGTGGTGCGCTGGTAATAAATTCACATCATCTCACCCGGAATTCAGCGCTTTGCGGATCGTAAACAACGGCACGGCATGCGATGCTAGCCGTGTCATCGGGAATACGTATGCTGTGGCAACTCCCGTTGCCGGAGTAACTTACAGTCGCGGCATTGGTAACGCCACGGGCGAATTTGTGTTTATGCAGGGGGCGCATGGCTTTGTCCTGACTGGTAACACCATGAACGGTAACGTCTTCAACAATGATTTTACGCTTGACCAAGGTTCGCTGACCGGCGTCAACCTCTATGTAGACGGCAATGTCACCAGCAACGGCGCCGAAATCATCATAGACACGACCGGCATGGGCGCTTGGATCGGACGGGTTGCCACGAACGAAAGCTACGACGAACGCCGCTCTGGGACGCACCGGGATGACCTCAACGTTCAGGAAGTCATCCCGCGTGTAACGGACATTTACGACCTCGGGACTTCTGCACTGCGGTTCGACCGTGCGTTCGTCCGCACCCTGCGCGTCGGTCCATCTGGCGCTCAGTCTTGGACGAGCGGCAGTGGTTCGCCTGAGGGGGTTCTTTCAGCGACTGTCGGGTCTCTTTATACGCAGACAGATGGTGGAGCCGGGACGACGCTCTACGTCAAGGAGACTGGGTCCGGGACTACTGGATGGGTGGCCAAGTGACCTTCCTTGAAGTCCTAGACCGGCACGGGCGGTTCGGCGCGTGGATGACCAGCGCGGCAATGGTGCTTATCGCGATCACATTAGCACTGCCGGGCGATAGTATGCGCTTTTCTCAGTGGTGGGCGCTGCGGGATCTGGGTTTCCGCGAAGTGACCATTGCGACATTCGCCATGTGCGTCGGTAGCTGCCGCCTGCTAATCCTGTGGGTCAATGGCGCATGGCACCGCACGCCGCTGCTGCGTGGCGTTGGGGCTGTGGCGGGCTTGTGTTTCTACGGCGTTATGGCGATCCTGAGCCTATGGCCGTGGTTGTCTGGGGCCGTCTCTGCGCTGGACACTCTCACTGCGGTCTATGCCGTCCTTGCCGCTGCTGATCTGAGGGAGTGTCACCGTGCAGGATTTGATCACCGTGGCGCAAAGCTGGTTGCCTGAGGAGGCGATCAAGCTCCTGATGGCAATCGGCGTGATATTGGCTGGCGTGGTCTACGGTCGGCGGGCATTTGCGACCGGGGCGCAGTCGTCGGGGCCGGTAACATCCACGCCGGAAAGCGATCTGCGACAGGGCATCACGGTGCTTGCCGCTGAAAGCCGCAGGATGCATGGCGAGACGCATGACAAGCTAGACGATATAGAGGGGCGCCTAGAGAGCTTGGAAAAGGTCGGCGCGGTGCTGCTGGATCGGTCGGCGCGACATGGACGAGATTAAGGCGCTGTTGATGGAGTGATGGTGCTGCTGGCAGGACTTGAACCCGCAACATCCTGCTTACAGGGCAGGCGCTCTACCGGTTGAGCTACAACAGCGAAAGCCGACCCTGCCGAGGTGTATCAGCACCAGAGCAGGGTCGGCTTTGGTCGGAGCGCGATGTGTATGGGTCGTGTCGCTCCTTAGATCGCAGGCCGGGCGCTACTCCGGCTAGATGGGGGCCTCGCACCGATCCATCGCCTCTACTTAGCTGCGTGTCTGCTTTCCACGCCGCTGCAATCATGCTACCTTTACCACGCCATAGAGGGGCTGACAATGACGCGCATCAATCAAGCTACCGTCGATCTGGTCAAGGAATTCGAGGGGCTGGAACTGACCGCCTATCGCGATCCGGTCGGCGTTCTGACCATCGGCTACGGCTACACCAATCAGGCAGGCTACGGCCCCGGCGTCAAGCCCGGAGAACGATGGACGCAGGCGCAGGCGGAGCAGATGCTGGCGGAGGGACTGGAACGCTTCGGCGCGCAGATCCGGCCCATGTTCACCCGCGAGCCGAACGAAAACCAATTCGGCGCGTTCGTCTCGCTGGCCTACAATATCGGCGTGACCGCGTTCCGCAATTCGACCGCTCTGCGCCGCTTCAATGCCGGTGACACGGCGGGCGCGGCGGAGGCGCTGACGTGGTTCAACAAGGCGGGCGGCGCGAAGTTGCGCGGGCTGGTGCGGCGGCGCGAGGCGGAGCGGGCGCTGTTCTTGGCCCCGCCTCCGGTCAGGCAGGCAGACCCGGCAGAGGCGCCGCAGGGCTGGCTTGCTGCGCTGGTCTGGGCGCTGGCAGGGCTGTTCAAAGGAGGCAAGGCATGATGGGGCCAATCGCGCGGATCGTCCTGCGCTACGGTGCTGGTGCGCTGTTCGGCGTGCCGGTGGGGATGCAGCTTGCGTCGGACGCTGACGTGGTGGCCGTGGTGGCTGTCGTGATCGGCGGCGCCGTGGGCGTGGCGACAGAGGGCGCCTATGCGCTGGCCAAGCGGTGGGGGTGGCGGACGTGATCCCGGCATTTCTCCGCTGGCCCCTCGCGCTGGCCTGTGCCGCCGTTCTGGCCTTCGGGGCGGGCTGGTGGGCCGGGGCACGGGATGCGCGCCACAGGGCTGCAGAGTCGCGCGCAGACAACATCAAGACAGGACAGGAGATCCGCAATGACGTGGAAGGTCTGGACGATCCCGCTTATAGCGATGAGCTTGATGGGCGGCTGTCCCCCGCTGGGGAGTGAGGCGCTTTTCAGCGACGTGTCCCGCCGCCCGCCGGACGCTGCCCCCGAAACGCTGACCGCGCTCAAGGCTGATCGGCGCTTCGGGGAGTGGGTGCTGTATCAGGACAAGGCCTGCGATGCCTTCGGGTGCTCCGAATGATCCTGTTCGCCGTCACGGTCTGCCTCGCAAGCGCTGGCACGGCGGAGTGCCACAGAGAGGCGCAATACCTTCCCGGCGAAACCATGGCCCAATGCCATGCGCGCGGCGCGGCGTCTCTGGCGTTTCTCGAAACCCGACCGTCAACGCCGGATTCCGAAGTGGTGTTTGTGGGGTATCAGTGCCTAGTCGGGACGGATGGCTAGGGCGGTAAGAGCCTCCCCTACCACGCCCGCTTGGCGCACTCCCACGCCAGCACCGCGCTGACTGACTGCAGGAACCCATGAAAGAAATCCAGCGCGGGGTATCCTGCGTAATGCTGGATCGCGCCGAAGATCATGGTGACGAAGAGGGCGGCGGCAATCCAGCGCCAGCGAAGGTCGGTCATGGCCGGAACGCCTTCTTGCCGCGCTGCGCCGTCTTCCTGCGCTGCCGCAGTTGGCGAGCCGTGAAGTAATCGGCATCGGCCAGATCTTCATCTGGAGGGCCGCAGAGGACATGCCGCACAAAGACATCGGCTGTCATTGCGTCAACAATCTCAGCCTCTGCTTGGGCATTTGCCTTTGCTTGGGCCGCCTCAATGGCCATGGCCCGGATTGCTGCTGGCAGCATCATGCGTCACCGCCTTCCTGCGCGGCGGGCGGGGAGGGCCAAGATGCGTCAGCCCTTCGCGCTGCATCAAGAATCTGTTGCCCCATCTTTAGGGCTATGCCTTTTGGCAGACGCAGCACGGCATCGGGAACGCCCGGCGCAGATACCGTGATGCAAACGAGGCCATCTCGAATTCCAACGGTCGCGTTTGATTTGTAGCTGTCACCCACGGCCCGCCCCTCCCTCTGCCAGAGCGCGCAGGCCCTCCAAAACGAAGGCCTCGCTTTTCCCGAACCAGTTGGCCAGTCCGCGAACGACTTGGGGGTCTGCGCTGATCGTGCGCGCCGCCTCCGCCACCGTGACAGCGGGCGCCGGGGCGTCGGACAGGTCGCGGATTTGTTCTGCCGTGCACGCGAATATCTCGTCGATGCCATACGGTTCTTCGCTCTTGTCGGCCTCAATGAAAGCCGCCGCCTCTTCCAGCCCCTCCCGCCGCCCCTCTGCCCGTGCCTGCGCCATTGCAGCGTTATAAGCTGCGCGGGCGTCGTCGGGGGTGCGGGCGCGGATTCTTTTCTCCGCCTCGTTCCAATCCCATGCGTATGACATGGCCTGCGCCGCGTCCTGATATGCCGCAGCGACGAGGGAGAGCGGGTCGGGGGTGTGATCCGTGGTCATGTGCGTGGCTCCTCTGATTTGCGCCCAACTTTTTCTGCGGCTACCGCTTTGTTGAACGCATAGACAGCGAGCGTCGGGGTATCACCAAAGCCCGATACGCCAGTCTGCAAATCATCGCCCCATAGGATGCACCACTGCGACCCTTCGCGCTTCGGACTTAGCCCAAGAAGCGCGACCAAAGAAAACTCCTGCCGATGAATTGCAGTATTCAGTTCGGTTTCTGCTGCTTGGATTTTGATGTATTCTGATTGATCGCTCATGCTTTCTTCTCCTCGGGTTGCGGGGTCAGGGCGGCGCGGGCGATGTCTCCCCCGTCGCGATGGAGGGCTTGGCGTGCTGCCTCCCCTTCATTGTGGATCAGGCGGCACAGGCGGGCCTTCTCTTCATACCATTCCAGCGCCTCTCGCAGTTTCTGCACCTCGGCTTCCAGCGCGTCGGCGCGGGCGGCAGATGCAGTCAAGTCGCGCTCAAGTCGCTCCGCGCGGTGAAATTGCTCGTTCGCGGTCTTGAGAAATGTGTCCGAAACGATGTGCAGGTTTGCGATTTTGGCTTTTTCTGCATCGCGTTCGGCGGCAAGGGCGGAGATCTGATCCTCAAAGGCCTTGGTCAGGCTGTTGGGGTAATGCCCGCAGCCGGGAGTGTGGCGGACTTCCCCGCCGTGGTAATGGCTGCATCCGGCCTCGCACGGCCCCTCGTAAAGAGCCTCTGTGCTGGTGTCAGGTGTGGTCATTGGTGGCTCCGGGGGTTGTTGGACTCGCCGCGCATGGCCGCGATCAATGCTTCTCCATCTGCGTTAAAAACCCACATGGTTTCGCCCTCTTCGAGACTGTCTTGGCAGAAGCTGTCGCTGCAAACCCCGACATTCATCAGGCCCGCTGTTTCCAGCTTTTCGAGGTCATCGCGGTCGCATCGGTCACACCCATCCGCAAAGATTTGCGCTACTCGCGATGCAGCCTCTATGACATCTAGGCTGTAAGTTTTCATGGTCATGTGTCACTCCGGGGGGTGGGGGTTTGCGGGAAGTCCTCAGGGCAAAGGCTTTCACCCGGATCAAGCGCGGCTCGGGCGCCAGCATCTGTCAGCCAGAAACGCGCCATCTTGCGATGCGCTGAGCCGGTGATTGTGGGGTATCGCTCCGCCAGACCGGCATCTACCATGTCGGACCAGAGATCATATGCCCCGCCGGGGGAATAGCTCGCGCTATAGCTGTTTCTATAGCTGCGGCGGCGCCTGTTCGGCAGGCCAAGCGCGTGGCGGGCAAGCGCGCGTTGTTCCGGTGTCATCCCCATCACCCCGCGATCAGAGCCACGCCAGCGGACGCCAGCAGGGAAATCAGCGCAAACGTGACAATCCACCAGCCCGATGGAGGTCGCTTGCGGCGCGGGGGATTCGCCCACGGCCCCTTGTAGGTGCGGTATTCCTCATCAAGCTCGGCGGGGCTGAGAGGGGGCAGGCGGCGGGCTTTGCCAGCCTCTGCGGCGTCCTGCCGCTGCGCCTCTGCGGTGTGGCGCGCTATGTCGGCGCTGGTGCTGTGGTGGTCGAGGGTCATGCTGCACCTCCTTGCGCGCGGGCGGCAAGCATGGCGTCGGCGTAGCGGTAAGCCTGCCGGGCGATGATCTCTTCGCGGCTTCCAGTCCCCTTGGTGGCGTAGGGCAGAACGGTGTTGCCCCGGTCACGGCGCTGACCGCTGGAACCCGTGGCGCTGGGTTCGCCGTAATCAGCGACAGCGCAGGGAAGTGCCGCCATGGCGAATTCATCGCGCAACGTCTTGGCGGCAGGCGCAGGTGCTTCCGGCTCTACGGCGGGCGCGATCAGGTCGCGGGGGCTTTCGACATATCCATTGGCCGCGCCGTCAGGGTAATGCCATATCTCGGACCCATCATCATGCTGTACCCGAAAAGGGCGAGGACCGTCTAGTTTTCCAAAAACAGTCGCGGTTCCGCCGCCCCGCGTCGGGTATGTCTCGCCAACTTCAAACGTCATTGCTTATCTCCCTGTGTCTCGCTCCGATGACCGTAGCCCATGACGTAAGCCTTGGCCGCGTCTGCGGTCATTTCCTCGCCGTTCCAGTCATTCCAGATCACGCCGCCGCCCGATGCGACCACGTCAATCGCATCGCATAGGGCCTGCTTCTGTTCTGTCGTGTCGCGCTGCGTCGTGGCGCTCATGCTGACGCCAAAGTCTGCCCACTTTTGCAGAGCGGCGGCAGAGGCATCGGACAGATCCTCCCAGCCCTTCACGGTGCCCCATTTCAGATAAAGCGTCTCACTCATTTCGCTTGCTCCTGTGCCTCGCGCGCCTTGGCCAGAGCGGCCCAGCGCAGGTATTGCGACATGTTCATTCCAACGTGACGGGCTGCGGCGCGAACCGTCTCCTTGTCTGCGTCGTCAAAATAAACGGTGATTCGGTCGGCGCGTCTGTTCTTCACTTCGTTCTCCACGGTTGCTTCGTAATGTCAGGATAGCACCGTTGAAGCGCCTTGCAAGCAGCAAATAACACGCCCCGCAAGGTTCCTGCGTTTGTTCTTGACCCGTTCCGGCCTATGGCTTAGAAATGAAGAAGGCCCGCAGCGCTACCAACGCTCGGGCCTCGGTGACAACGAAACTTTTGACCGGGTTTCGAGCGTTGCCACGGGGCGAATATAGCGCGGCGCGCGACATTTGCCAAGACAGAACCCGGTCCACGGTTTGCCGATTTCCCGTGCCAAAATCGGAGATGAGAGACGGGCCTCTTTACCCGCGCGACCTTCGGGGCGCTATGGGGTTTCCGGGCCGGTGGGCTTTGCGTCTGTGCGGGCACATCAGAACTGCGGCATTGAATACGGTGCATGAGCGACCACGGCATACGGTGGGACCGGGGGTGTGGCGAGCCTTGGCAGAGATGCCACAATCGCACCGCAGGGATACGTTTCTGGCAGCAGCAGACGGGTCAGGCCGCATCGGTTGTCTTTCATGGCTACCGGCTCTTTGCGGAAAGCGGACTATTGCCCAACGCCAAGTAGCCGCCTGACCAGCGGCAGAAACCCATGGTCCGGCCCATACCTGGCCTCCCACGTCCGCTTCATGGTGTGGTATCCCTCTGACCCGGTATGGTGCCGCTTGCAGAGCGGAATCGTGGCCATGTCGTCCCGCGCCATCCCGCCAGACCGGCAATGGTGGGCCTCGGACGGCGGCGGCGCCCCGCAGATGACGCAGGGCAGAGCCTTGACCCGCAGCATGTGCGCCAGCCCCTCACGGCCCGCCTCGCTGGCCCGGTAGGCTGCGCGCTTCTTCGATCGGGCCGCCAGAGGCTTGCCGCGTTTCAGCGTGGACGCGCCGCGCTTAATACCGCTCCGCTTCAATCGAACTCGCTTTCGTATTTAAGTGCTTCAGGATCTGTCAGCCTGATACCCTGCGCGCGCCAGTGCCGTTCCATGGCATCCATGAATGCCGCCATCTGTTTCAGCGTCATCATCCGCGTTACCGGCAGATCAAACGCCATGACGGCGGCCAGCTTTTCCTCATACGGCAGGTGCTTCATGATGCGATCATAGGACAGCCGGAACGCCTCGTTCTCCGCCCGCAGGATCGGCACGCCAAAGACCAGCTTGCACTCTGCTCGCACCTCCTCGTGCGTCCTGTCGCCTAGCTGCGTGGCAATGTCGGTGAACCAGCGCTGAGCAAGCCGGTTCTGCGCCCCGGTGCGCGGTGCACCCTGCGACCAAGAGACGGTCAGGGGGAGTTTCCGCCCCCTGAGTAGATCGGCCAGCGCATCGACGTGGCGCGGCTCGCGTATGATCCGGGTCGGCATCACCCGGCCCCGTGGTGGATCGTGAATTCCGCCACCACAAACCGTACCCGTTGCAGCCGCTCGCCTGTCTCCCGCGCCAGTGCGGCCATGATGGCCTCAACGTCCTGCCCCTGCGGTGTGGCGGCGGCGGCTTTCTCGCGCTCGATATAGGCCGCGAAGATCTGCGCGTCTGTCATCAGAACACCTCCTGCCGTTCGCGGATCTCGACCACGCCGGGGATGTTCAGCCCCAGCTTGCGCGCGCGGTCAGCCTGCCACGCTTCCAGCTCCTCGCGGTCATGCTGCCACAGGTGCCGGGCCAGCGCGACGGGATCGACCACCACGCTCTCCTTGACGGTGCGCAGGCCCTTTACGCTCTCACGATCCTTGCGCGCGGCCTGCGCGGTCTTTTCCGCTTCCAGTGCCTCGCGCTTGGCTTCCTCAGCCTCACGCAGCGCGCTGATATCGGCTTTGTCAGCTTCACGCGCCTTGGCCTCGGCTTCGCGGCGCTTGGCTTCTGCGGCTTCCCATGCGGCCCGCTCGGCGGCGCGCTTCTCAGCGGCAAGCTTCTGCTTGTATCCGTCCCCCAGCGCGACAAGCCCGCCTTCAATCGTCTTGGCGTCGTCAATCGTCGGCTTCCACCGGGCAAGCTCCGCCTTGTAGGCGTCGTAGAGCGGAGCGCTGGCAGACTTCTGACCCTTTTCCAGAGCTAGACGGTATTCGCGCATCTCCTTGCGCAGGGCGTCCACCGCCTTCATGGCGGCTTCGTCTTCGACCTTTTGGCCGTCCAGCCAGTTTTCGGCCTCGAGGCGCGGGGCTTCGTAAGCGCCGGTCAGGTCATCAATCGGATCTGGCGGCATATTGTGCGTGCGCGGGGGGAGTTGGTCGGTCATGGTGTGTCTCCTCAGAAGGGGCAGTCGGGATCGGGCTGCGGTTTCGGTTGTTCCAGCGCGGCCTTGCGCTGGTCTTTGGCATCAAGGACGGCGGGCACGGCTTGCAGGGCGCGAAGGTCGGACCAGATCGCCCGCAGTTGTTCCAGCGTCTCGGCGTTCGTCAGGCTGGTGCAGGCGGTGTCAATCGCCTCTTGGCTCGGGCCGGTGTCGCGGGGCGGCGGCGCTTCGTCCTGCACATCATCCGGGCCGTGAAGATCGCCGCCCTTGTGCCACAGGTCCAGCGCCGCGCCGAACCGCATGGCAGCATTCCGCAGCGCATCGCCGATCACTTCCTTGATCGCGTCCCCGCCCTTCTTTCCGTCTGGGTGGCCGTAGCCAAGTCGCGTTTGCCCGCAGACCGTGAGCCGGATCCACATGCCGCCGTGGTCGTCCAGCAGCGGAGTGCCCTTGTCACTGAAAGCCACCGGCTCCCAATTCCAAGCCGGATCACAGTCCAGAAGCCGCGACGTAAGCGCCGCGTGCCCAACGTAGTCGAGGTGCACGACCTTCGGGTGATGCCACAGGCCGCAGACTTCGCAGCGAATGCCCGCCTTGAAGTCGTTGCGCACCGCGTCCGTTTGCTGCTTGGTCGGCTTGGGCAGCTTGGAGATCTGGTGCGCAGGGAACGGCTCACGCAGTAGGTCGAGGCCGGTGGGCTTCGGTGTTTCCGTCTTGCCGGTCATCGTGCCAGCCCCCGCTTGATCGCTGCGGCCATGTCGTCGGCCACGTCATCGGGCACCGCGTCTGCGGCGGCACGGGCGGATTGCACCTGATCCAAGATCGCGGATGCATCGCTGCGCGCGTCGAGGCAGGCGTTTTCCAGCACAGACA
>CEQA01033321.1_pt1 | contig 33915 bp, 56 predicted proteins | sample 530501 | NCBI WGS metagenome assembly CEQA01 (sample SAMEA2620227, study PRJEB7988) | marine metagenome | isolation source: saline water (ENVO:00002010), including
AAGATGAAGCAAAATTGATAGCATCACCTCCGGGTGTATAAGTTCGTTCTCCAAACATAACACCAACTTTATCTTTAGCGTGATTAATCATAATTAAACATGCTTTTTTATTACCCATTTTATGGATATCCGTTTTTTCACCATCTACAACTTGAGTAATAAATCGGGATCCTTTTTTCTCTTCTTTAATCCTATATCCACCCATAATTTCATTAAAGAAACAAGTAAACATCTTAGCTTTTTCTAATCTTTCATTCATCTTTAAAGCTTCAGAACTTGTTTTATCAGCAGCCATAGCTGGGATTAAAGCAGCCATACTATCAACTACTATTAAATCTATAGCATTAGTAGCTAATAATAATTGAACTTTAAATAGAGCATCATTACCTAAATCAAAATTAACAATAATTAATTCATCATTATTAATTCCACATTTTTCACCATATTCAGGTAGATAAGCACCTTCTGCGTCAAATAATGCGCAGACTCCGCCTCTTTTTTGAACTTGACCTATTAACCAGTATGATAAGGTGGATTTACCTACTGAAGGTTTTGCATACATTTCAATAATCTTACCTCTGGGTAACCCACCACATCCCAGAACCTTATCATTAAGGTCTGGGATGTCAGTAGGAATTACTTCCAGCTTAGTTTGAGTTGAAGCTGTTTTTCCAGAGGATCCAAGAATATCTAATGCATCTTGTATTCCTTTATTTACCATGATGGCAATTCATCCTCCGTTTTTGATTCTGTTTTAACTTCTTCAACTTTTTCCATAACTTTTTCTACTTGAGCAGGATCAGCATCTTTAACTATAGTCCCATTAAGAGGTTTTTCTTCTAATTGAGGCATAGTTTGTTCTTTATCTCCATCAAGATAATTTAAGCCCATAGTTTGTAATTGGTCCATAAATTTCTCTTTAGATGGAAACCTAAAACTACCATCCGGTCCAGTTGCTCCTAAGTTAAGTGGGAATTGTTTTAATTTCTCAATTACACTTTCAGGAGTATCAGGTTTAGCAGCTTCTTCTAAATTAATATCACAAGATTCTACCATATCCCAATCTTCTTCTGAAAAGCAACTTTGAGGGTCAAATCCCGCTGCTTTTAAGTCTTCAGTTTTAGCCCCTAATAACTTAGCAGGTACTTTACCAGTATAAGCATTTTCAGGGTCAACATCTACTTCATAAGAAGTTCCAAGAAATTTAGGTTTAGTAGGGTCAACTTTCTTAGTGATAATAACATCATATTGAAAGATTAATCCATGTCTTAAATTATCTCGGTTTTTAGTACTGATTTGACTTTCTAATTCAACTAATCTTTTGAAAACCGTATAAGGGTATTCAGCGATTTGAATAGAGGCTGTTGGGTCATTTCTATCAATCACCAAGTACCACCATTTGTTCGATGGTGAAAGTGATGATCGAGGATTTGATTCCCCCATTTGTGCACGAACTCTCTTTTCTAGTGAAGCTAAAGTATCAAATACAGTGCCCTGAGCAGGACGACGTATCAATTTATTTCTTGGTACCATCGTCCCAGTATCAGGATCTTCAACTAGAGTTGGCCAATATACAGATTGTACTTTAACTGGCCCAAAAAGAATTCTATGAACATTTTCACCTTCATCCAAACGTACTTTACCAATTTGTTTTGATTTTTCTGCTTGTTCTTTTAAATATGCAGGTTGTCCAAATTCCATTTTTCTTTTCTCCGTTATTTATTTATTATTGATTTTTCATTGTAGTCAATATATCAACTCTTGTTGATTTACATAACTTTTGAATGTTTAAAAGATCTTTACGAGCTCTTTTACCAGCAGCTGCAGTACCTTTTTCATTAAATTTAGTTATGTTATCATTAAAGCTCTCTAAAAGATCAGAGAATTGACTAGTACTATTATTTAGATCCGACATTTGTCTTTTCCTCCATAATTTGTTTTATAGTTTCTGGGTCATTGACTGATTTTGCCCATTCTACTAGAGAAGTAGATTTTCTACGTTCTATAGCTCCAGAAATTAATCTATATGCATGTTTATTCCAAAGGTTTTTTGTAACCTCGTAACAAGCATCATATTCTTTTTGATAGTCTTTCCCTTCTATTTCAAATTCCATAGTAATGGAAGGTGAGAGAGATTCAAAACCACCTAAATTAATTTTTTGAGTAATACCAATCATTATTTTCATATAAGAGACTCCCCATAACTTCTAAAATTCATTTTCTGCTGCTCTAACCTCCTTTTTCCAATTGATTGAAGGTAACCCCCTCTTTCATGCATAATTAGAGACAGCGTTCGTAATAATTTTTCATTCTTTTTCATTTCTGCAAGCCTATCGGAATAAGATATGAATTCCGGATGCTGCATAACCATTCTACCTAATTCTTCTTTGGTTATAGAACCAAACCAATTATTCGGTACATTCTTTTCTTGTTTAACAATTAATCTTTCATCTATAATTTGACTCCTAGCATTTGAATAAGCTTCTAATTTCCAAGCTTCAAATTCTCTTTCAGTTTGTAAAATTTTCTGACCTAATTCTTCAGCTGCAGCTAAAAATGTATAACGATAATAAGAGCATTCTTGCATACCTTTATCAATAGCATTATCATTCCAATCTGCTGGGTCTTCTTTTTCAAATTTTAATAATCCATCTACAGCAATTTTAAATACTTTCCCATTAATTTTAAATTTAATCTCAAAGAAAGATTCATCAATTTCTGACTGAATTTGGGGTAAAGACTTATTAGCCTTTACCCCTTTGTGCCCAATTTCCATTAAGCTCTACCCATTTCAGTCATAAACTCTCCAGCAAAAGCTTCCAATTGTCGTCTTGTTTGACGGTCGAATTTTTTAGCTCCGTGAGTTATATTATTATAGACTTTATACATATTTACCGGTACTTCTTTTGGTTGTTGAACCGGTGCTAATGGGTTATTTTTCATTTCTCTTTTTCTCAACTTCTCTTCATCAAAGTATTGAACTCTCTGATCAGTTGGTAATTCAAAGAAAACATCAGCTGAACCTGAATCAGTCAATTTATCTAATTTACTCCAAGTTTTAAAAGCATTTGCAGTATTAAAATTAGATTCCATTAATGTTTTAAGACAATGAGCCATATCTTCTGCTCTTTCCCCTAAACTTCCAATTTGATGGAAGAATGAATTAACTGAAGTTGTTAAAGGTCTTGTTAGTTTTGTTCTTAATCGAGCATTTCCCCAAGATCTTGGAGCAACCATCCCATTAGCACAAACTAATCTATATAAGAATAATCTAGCTGAAGTAGAATGGAATCCAGTTTGAGACATATTATAAGTAAAACCAACTTTAGAAATATCACCTACAGCAGGTTCAATTTCAGTAGTAAAACCTTCTAATACAGGATCTGTAGTATCAATATTTAATCCTGATTCATCAATGATAGCTTGAGTCATTCCAGGAGTTATTTTTTCCATTTCCCCAATTAAATCTATATGAGGTATAGGCATAAAATCTCCTTTACTAACATTAACTAAGTTACCATGTTTTTCATTGAAATGTAAGATAACATCATCTGATGCTCTATCTTTACAAATCTCTTTTACATTATGCTGTAATAAATCAAAAGGGATCATATTAGCAAAAGGATCTGGAATTCTTAAGATTCTAGTACAGAAATGTTTAAAACCATCTTCTGTAATAGAGAAATTATCATCTCCCCTACAAATCTGACCTTTATCGTTAATAGATAAATCTCCAAGTTTTACATCTTGAACATTATATGAATATCTTTCATCAACGATATCTTTTAACTCATCCCAACTTTGAACTCTTGCTTCTGAATTTGAAGTAAAATTTAAGTTGTCCATTTGTGAGTTGCCTCCATATTGTTTTTATTATATTAACAATTAAATATAAGTTACGCCAAGTATATACTAAAAAATACACACGAATTTTATCGTCGGCAGGTTAGTCTACGCCCCATCTGTTTTCATAAAAATCTTCATCAGCTTTAATAGGCATATCGAAAGGTTGAGGTGGATCTTCCATCATTTCAATAATCTTAGGTCTTAATTCTTTATATTCATCTTTATGGATTTCAAATACAATAGCATCATGAACTGTAAATAGAAATCTACTTTTTAAATCATTCTCTATAAGATATTTAAATATTTTAATAGCTGCAATTTGAGCTATATCTGAAGCAGTACTTTGAATTAAACTATTACAAGACTGTCTTTCAGCTTCTTTAACTAATCCCTCATCATTTGATTTAATAGTAGGTAATCTCCTAACTCTACCAAAACAATTTACAACCTGTTTATTCTTATGTGCATACTTATGTATAGTTTTAACCCACCTATCAATAGATTTATATTTATCGAAGAACATTTTAATAAATTTAGCTGCTTCAGGAACTGTAATAGGTCTATCAGCTTTATCTAATCTTGCATTAACTGATTCTTTTAATTTACTAGCACCCCCTCCATATAGTGTACCAAAAGCAACAGCTTTAGCTATCTTTCTTTCCCTTTTTGATACTTCTTCTGGAGGTTTTTTAAACATAGTAGAAGCTGTAGCTGTATGTAAATCAACTTCGTCAGTATATTCTTGAATCATAGTTTTATCTTGTGCATACCAAGCAACTGTTCTCAATTCAGCTTGAGAATAATCAAATTCCACAAAATAATAGTCAGGGGCAGGAATGAATAAACCTTTAACGTCTGTATCACGAGGGATATTTGTTATATTTGGATTTCTACTTGATAATCTACCTGTAACGGTACCATGAAGAAGAAAAGATGGATGAATGCGACCATTATCATCTATCTTTTCAAGGAGGCTCTCGAAATAAGTAGAAACCATTTTCTTCCTACCCCTAAGTTCTAATATCTTTTTAACTATATTTTTAGGGTCTTTCATTTTCTTTAATGCACCTTCTCCTGTACTATAAGCCCCAGTTGCGGTTTTATCTGTAGGTTTATATTTTAGTACATCAAATAAAACTTCTTGCATTTGTTTAGGAGAATTAATATTAAATTCTCTACCAGCTGCTTGATATATCTCATTTTGTAATTCTATGATTCTTTCATTATATTCAATTATCTTTTTTTCTACATAAGGTACATCAATTTGAACACCATCTGTTTCAGCTTGTATATATGCTTTAGTTAATGGCATATAAAATCTATCTAATAATTTTTGAAGTGATGGTGTTAATTTCTTACTTAAGTCTTTAGCTAATCTATATGTAGCATCACAATCCATAGCACAATAAGGTCCAAGTACATCTAAAGGTACCGACCCAAATGCTTCTGCATCCATTTTAGTTTGTGTTATATTCTTTTTTAAATCATCAGAATAACCTCTTAAATCTGGATAATAAGTATCAGATAATTCTTTTAATCCATGTCTTGTATTCTCATCCAAGATATAATGTAATAACATTGTATCTATAGAGAAGTTTTTAACATTACAATACCAATGATGATTAATAAATTTTACATCAAATTTTCCATTATGAGCATATTTCTTAGCTTTATTTTCCATTACTCTTTTTAAATCATTTATAATAGAAAATTGTCCTTCACACCAATAATGTTTACCTTCAACAATTAAAGGTATATATACGCCTGTAAATTCTTTCCAAGAAAACCCTATCCCTAATATTTCATGTTTATAGAAGTAGAATCCTGTAGTCTCAATATCAAAAGCAAATTCATCAACTTCCATCAATCTATTTATAACCCATTCAAAATCATAAATCGTTTTAACTATTTTATAATCACCTTTCTTTTCTTCTTCACCATCAACATTACTTTTTATATAATTTAAATCAGACATAAACATCTCTTCATTTTGAGGAGATCTTAATACATAAGATGGATGAAATGATGGTATAATAGTTCCATATTCATTTTTAATTTTATTTCCTCTTTGTTTAGTTATAGTTCCCCTTACTCCCAAACGTTGTGTAGCAGTTGCTCCTAATGGGACTATAACTTTAGGTTTAACATGATTTAATTGAGCTTCTATATTATTAAAACAACACTCTATCTCAACTTTAGTTGGTTTCCTATCTTTAATCCTTTTCCATTTTTCATCATATTCAGTAGCTCTACATAATACAGTATTAGTAGAAAAAACCTTATTAATACCTAAAGCTTCTAATTTATTCTGTAAAAATTTATCTGCTCTACCCATTCTACCTGCTGCTTCACCCATTATTAAAATATCTGGGTTATCAGTATCTCCTGTCCAATTATAAGGATTATAAGTTTTTTTATCGTATAATGGACACTCTTGACATTTATCAAGAGGTAGAGGAATCAATTCTTTTTTCTCTTCTGAAATCTTTTTCATAATCTGTTCCTTCAAATAATATTCTTTCTTTTGTTATCCTTCTAATATCATTTCTAATCAACCTACATCTTTTTTGGAGTAATAATAAAATTTTCCTAACTCTTTTACCAGCACTTTTATTATTCTTTTTATAAAATTTATTGGGATCTAAATCTTTCATTTCTTTTTCCCATTTATCTAATTCAGATCTTAAATCATTTATAAAATCTTTTATTTCTTTATAGTCATACATTTAATTAACCTCTTTAAATAAAATTCAGCTTTTTGTAAATCTTCAATACCATTTTTAAATTTATACCTTAACATATACTTTAAAATATTTCCTTGTAAATAATCTGGATAGCCATCCCCTAAAGCATCTTCAATTACATCTAATACCTCATATTTACCTTGATTATAATGAGGTGGGTGATTTACCCTATCAATCTTCTTCTTTGACATTATAACTAACCTCAACTTTAACCTTTTCACAAGGGATACCAATTGATTTTTTTAATTCATTATAGTTTTGTCTTTGTGTCAATTCTAACCTATGGGAATTTAAATAATAAATATGTTTAACATTTGCTGCTGCCATAACTTTATAACAATTCATACAAGGTTCATGAGTAACATAAGCTAATAATGCACTATGTGGATTATCCATTGATAGTATAGCACTAATTTCAGCATGAATAGTTCTTTGACAATGACCCTTATGATCAGGTAAACAACCTACCTCATCACAATGGGGAGTGCCTTGATGGGAACTATTATAACCAGTACCAACAACTCTATTCTTATGTACTAATACACAACCTACTTGAGCCCTTGAACAACTACCTCTATTAGCTACAATATGAGCTAAACTTAAATAATAAGTATTCCTATCTAATCTTTTATTTTTTCTTCGAGCCAAGTTTTTTTTCCTGAATATTATTTTGTATTTGTTTTAATATAGACAAATCATTTGTCTTCTTAAATTTTTCTTTTAATTCATCTAATTCAGAATTTTCTTTATTCTTTAGATTTTTAAAATAATCTTCAGGTTTAATTTTTAAGGGTTTTTGTTGATATAATGGACCTAGATCAGCTTCTTGAGTTAACATAGATTCTAACCTAGATATTTCAATCCTTGATTTATGTGATATATCTCTAAGTAAATAATTTAAAATAATCTTATCTTTAATATTGTTCGCTATATCAATACTCATAGTTAAAGCTTCAACTTCATCAAACCATTTAAATAAAAATTCAATTAAGTTAAACTTTTCAACTGTCTCTTTAGATCTAATAGCTTCATCAGGGTCTTTACCATCTACATATTTAACACTTGGAATAATAGGTAATTGTTTAGAAACTTTATAAACATTCTCTCTACCGGGTTTATCTCCATCTGCAAATATTGAAATATCTTTAACCATTTTACTAATTGAACCCATTTGATTATTATCACCGGAACCTGACATGGCTACAACATTTTTTACGCCCGATTGATATAATGAAAGTACATCAAATTGACCTTCAACTATATTAACTGATTTTTTATCCTTAATAAATTCTATATTATTATAAAAACCAAATAAAACATTATTTTTATGGAACAAATCTGAATTTCGACTAATTAAATATTTAACAGGATCATCAGCAATAGTTCTTCCTATAAAACCAATCACCCTACCACTAATATCAAAATAAGGAAATATAATCCTATTAATAAAGTAATCTACTAAGTTTGAACCCTTTTGAGTAACTAATCCTAATTGATTTAATAAGTTTTTATCAAAATTTGACGCCGAAAGAAATTTATAATCGAATGGAGCAAAACCTAATTGAAAGTGTTTTGCAGTTTCTTTAGTTATACCCCGCCTAAGCATGAAATCTATAGCAAACTTGCTTTTAAAGAGCGTTTTTTGGTAAGTTTGATGAATATCATTCAATATAGAATAATATTGCTTTTTAGATACAATTTTGGAGCTCAGTTTTTCATCCTCAACTCCTGCAATCAATGAAAGCTCATATAAAGCTTCTTGGAAGTCAATATTTAAATATTCTTGTAAAAACTTCAACGCATTCCCACCTCTACCACAAGAAAAGCACTTGAAGATTTGTAATTCGGTGTTAACATAAAATGAGGGATTCGTCTCAGAATGAAAAGGGCAACTGGTTTTAAATGATTTATTCCCGCTGCCCTCTTTCAAATCTAGGTGTTCTCCAACTACATCATAAATGTCAACCTTTTCTATTAGTTCTTTGTAATTCATCTTTTATATAATTTGATATAAGATAGGCCACTTGAGGAACTATTGCCTTCCCAATTTGGTCTAACTTTCTTGATTCATTTCCTGTAAATTTATAATCATCTGGATAACCCATAATTTTAGCACATTCTTTAACAGATAATACACGAGACTCTTCTGGATGCACATGACGGGTACAATGACTTGTGATAGTATACGAAGGCCTATCCCAGAAGAGTCTCCTGTTGTTTTGGGTTCCATAATAACTTTGGCCGGGCTCAAGGCCGCTGAAACCCTTCCTCCTCATTTCTGAATGTCTAGGTAATTCTGATTGAACATGGTCAATAGGTAAAACATCTTTAACTACTTCTCCTACATAATGAGAATCAATGGGTAAATATTTTTTAATATTAAAATTTGGTTTAAATACTCTAGATCCTATCACATAAACCCTATTTCTTTTTTGAGGTACTCCACATTCATTAGCATTTAATTTAACAATTTGAAATTCGTAATCAGGCATGTTTATTACCCTCCTACCACAAAAAGTTACAAAACCGTCATCAGTAAAATTAAAATAATTTAAAACTCTAGGAACATTCTCTAAGACAAAAGTATCAACTCTATGATCTAACATACTAATTAAAAATTTAGAGTAATCAAAATCATATGGATTTAATGTATCTAATTTAGAGTGATCTTTTCTTTTTACGCCCAAAGAAGAGAATTGAGCACAAGGAGGGGAACCCCAAACTAAATCCATATTTGATAAAGCTTCATCTGGAGATGTATTAACTTTAATGTCTGGAAAATTTACTGTGATAGATCCAGCATCGAATTCTTTTCTTGGCTCACATAAATATAAAGGGTCAAATCCTGCCCATTGAGAACCTAATAATGAAGCCCCAAATCCTCCATAATATGCTCCAACTTTATACTGTTTCAAGTTTAGCTCTCCTTATAGTTTCTGTAGCGTGTGCTAAACTTTCAGGTGTTCCTGCATCTGACCATAAACCATCAACTTTAGTGTAAGTCATAGAATGGCCTTTAAGATAAGCATTATTCACATCAGTTATTTCTAATTCACCTCTTTTTGAAGGTTTTAATTTATCAATAATATCCCAAACTGCATAATCATATAAATATAATCCAGTAACACAATAATTAGATTTTGGATTTTTTGGTTTTTCTTCGATAGAAATAACTTCATTAAAATTAACCTCTGCAACTCCAAATCTTTCTGGATCAGATACTTCTTTAATAAAGATATGAGCTCCACCTTTAAATTCTATATCTTCAAAAGTATCTTGAAATATATTATCACCTAAACAAACAGCGATATCGTCAAGTCCAGCAAAAGCTTTACATATCTTTAAAGCATGAGCTATACCCCCTGCATGTTCTTGAACTCTATAAGTAAAAGCCATATCTAAACAATCACCCGAACCTAATAAATCAATAATTTGTCCTGAATGTTCTCTACCCGAAACTATCATAACTTCTTTACAACCTAAACTTCTTAAAGTTTCAATAGGATAATAAATCATTTGTTTATCATAAACAGGTAATAATGTTTTATTTGTAGTTGATGTTAATGGGTATAATCTTGAACCATGTCCCCCAGCTAAAATGATACCTTTCATTTCTTTTCCTCCCTTTTAGCTTTTTTAATTTTCTTTTGTTGACGTTTCCATTTTTTAATATCTTCGTGTCTTTTTTTCCTATCCATTTTCCTTTGTTTTGCTTTTTTATTAGGCATCCTTAATTCCCTTTATTTTTTCAAATCCTATAGTTAATATCTTAAATGTTTTAGGATCTGTAGTTTGATTAGCTGCTCTTTCCATAACTTCTACAGCTAAAATTAATTTTTTACTGAGTATCTCTTTTGATACCATAATATTGTATCCAATAACCCTTCATTAAGTTTAATCTCAGGTTCCCAACCTAAAGATTTAATTTTAGTATTATCAATAGCATATCTATAATCATGACCCTTTCTATCCACTACATATTTCTTTAGTGAGGGTCCACTATATTTCATCAATTTTTTTATCTTATTAACTAATTGAACATTAGTAACTTCACAATTACCTCCGATATTATAAGTTTCTCCCATTTTTCCTTTATGTATAACTTTTTGTATAGCTTTACAATGATCTTCTACATGAATCCAATCCCTAATATTTTTTCCATCTCCATAAATAGGGATTTCTTTTTTCTGTAAAGTATTTAGAATTATTTTAGGGATAAGTTTTTCATCGTTTTGCCATTTACCATAATTATTTGAACAATTCGTAACTTTTATAGGTAATCCATATGTATGATAAAAAGCTTTAACTAAATGATCTGAGGCGGCTTTTGAAGCTGAATAAGGAGATCTAGGATCATAAGGGGTATCTTCTGTAAAATACCCCTCATCTCCTAAGCTCCCATATACCTCATCAGTTGAAACATGTAAGAATATCATATCTAAATTAACTTTTTCAAAATATTCTCTAGTAACTTGAAGTAAGTTAAATGTTCCAACTATATTAGTTTCGATGAAAACATCGGGTGAATCTATAGAATTATCAACATGAGATTCAGCAGCGAAATTTACAATTACATCTGGTCTAAAAGACATTAAAATAGATTTCATTAAAGCTTTATCTTTAATATCACCTTTAACAAAATTACATTTTTTATTTAATGCTATAGATTTTAAGAATTCTACATTTCCTGCATAAGTCATTTTATCGACTATTTTTATATTGTTTCCTGAAGCTAAACAATTTAAAATAAAATTACTACCGATAAAACCACAACCTCCTGTGATTAGGTAGTTCATTAAAAAATGACCCCTCTAGATTTCAGATCTCTTTGGAAACAGTGTAATGAACCTGTAAAGAATGTATATTTTCCAGGTTCAACTCCAACTTCATTAGCTATATATTTTTGCATTTCCATAGCTAGGATTTGGTCATTAGCAAAGTGAGTTAAAAAATCAGAAGATCTCATAACATAGATTAAATCTAATTTACCTTCTCTAATTACCATTTGATAATGCATAGTACAAGGTATCCTAGCTTTACCACCCCAATTTTCCATATCTAATTTAGAATTATACATTTCTAATATAGCTTGACGAGTTGAAGGTTTTTCTTTTAACTCTTTAATAATATTATCTAATTGAGATTGAAATCTATCAGAATAAGTATATGCGAATTTTTGGCCATGTTTTGTATAATGTAAGAATTCCCTCCAAACATCTGATCTTATTTCCCAAGCTTTACCTGGATTATTTTCTTCTCTAGAAATTCTTTCTAGAAATTCATCCATTAACCAAGTCCTATGTTTTTGTTGGTCTTTTTCATCTGGAAACATATACTCCATCATTTCATATTTATCTGATTGGTCTAAGATCATAAAGTCATAAGGTGAAAGTTCTTTAGTAAAATAATCCGGATCTCCTTCAATATTTTTATCTTGAACTGATGCACCTTTAACTTCAATACCCATCTCAAACATATCTCTTTCTATCTCTTTGATAGCTTCTTTGCAGTTTTTATATATTCTCATTTAAGCTCCTGTAAGTATTTTAGTTGATTGTCAAAATTATTATGTTTAAATATAAGTGATGCCCAATTTTTTGTAAAATTATCTTGGTAAGTTTCGTTTGGTTTTTGAATTTCCCAATTATAACAAAGATCATGTACAGCATCACATGATTCTATTTTAGAGGGTTTAAAATCATGGAATTTTTCGGAATCACTTATTTTATTTATCAATTCAGGTATATATCCCCTACCTTCTCTTTCTCGTTTTTTTGGCCAATATGCATGTGAAGAATGATGAAAATAATAACCTAATTCAATACCTAATCCTGCTGCTACATATTGTTGTAATAAACAATTATGCATAACATCATAAGGTAAAAGATTTATTACGTCATTACTCCGCATATTTACGGACAAATTTAATTTTTTATTCCTAATATAAAAATGGTAAGTTAAAGTACACGGGCGTCTATTAAAATCTTCTTGTCTTAATAAATATTTACTTTCCCAAAGATTCATAATAGCTTCTCTACTCGTTTTTTGTTTCTTTAATTGTTTAATAACTGCTCCTACTTGCCTTATCCAAACTGGTCCATAAGCATAATGGAATTTACCATCTTCTTTCGCTAATTTTCTTTTCCAAGCTGGTCGATAGTTATAAGCAGTACCAGGATTCTCTCCACTAAATCTATCAACCAACTCGACATAAGCCCACATCCAATTTTTCTTATGGAATAATTGGTAACGTGTAGGATCATCTAACCTAAAAATTAATTCAGTGATATCTCTTGTTTTACCCTCTAATTTACCATTAGATTGTATCTCTAATAAGATATCTCTATAAATAGAATTAAAATTTTCTCCGGTTATTAAATTCATTCGTTTATACCTCCATGAGCTTTAGGTAAACCATATTTATTTACTCTTACATAAACTAATTTTTTAATAGAACAAACAACTCTTGAAGCTTGCATACTCTTAACATCACAAGAAAGTTCAACTGAAGTATCTCCAATTTTTTCAGTTTGCATACCTATTTCAACTACATCTCCTTCAATTACTGGGAATTTAAATTCTATAGCTGAAATAAATTTAGTGACTATTAACCCTGTTTGTAATTCAACACAAGCATGGATTCCCCCTTCTTCATCTATCCATTTAAGTAATTGTCCACCATGTAGTGTACCCCGCGGATTTAAATCAGCTGGAGTTACCAATTTTCGTGTTAAAAATTTCATTTTAGTGGTTTCTTTTTCCATCAAATACACATATAAATATTAAAGCTTCATACTTATTCGTATTATAAACTTTATGGAAAGCTCCATCAGGGATTAATATAACATCACCTGGTGAAACTGCATAATTATCTCCCCCTACTTCCATAGTACCATAACCACTAACAAATTGATAGACTTCTTCTTGTCCCTCATGTTTATGGCCATTAGTATGTTTTCCTGGATATAGTATAGTTTTAGATACGACTAAGTTATTTAAACTATTATTATCTATTAAAGTATAGGTATCTGTTTCTTTAACAACTTTACTATCTAATTCATTTAAACTAATTTTCATTTATCTCCTTCACCTACTCTAATAACTTTAACTCCCACTTTATCTGGAATATATCTCCAAGGGTCAATTATAACTGATCCAGCTGGATAAACCATATCTTTAAAGTCTGGATGTTTAGTTCCGATTAAATAAATACCTTTACCTGTAAACATACTCCTATCTTTATCTTTGATTTCCCCGTCAACATAAGGATCCCAATGATGTAATACTAAATCAGGTTCAGCATTTTCTAAAATATTTCTAGCTAATATAGCTGGACTTCCTGTAACTATATTGGTTTCGGGTTTAAAAGATTTCCCTAGAATTATAGCTTTATTTATTTTTAATCTTTCTCTATGTTCCAATACTTTTTCACATAAAAACCAAGTTTGATTTTGTCTACCTACCATTAAAGCTTCAAAGAAATCAAAACTTAAATTATGTTTTTTAGCTAACCATGACATAGCTATATTATCTCTAGGGTGACAACCTCCACCATCTCCCATTCCTCCAGATAAATACCTAGTACTCATAATCCTTTCATTAGCTAATCCCATAGCTCCGGTAACTTGGTCAACATCAGCTCCAGTATGATGACAAATCTCCATCATAGTGTTGGCGAATACAATTTTCATTCCTATATAAGTATTGTAAGCAACTTTAATTAATTCAGCACTTTTTATATCTGTTTCATAGAAAGGTTTATCATGACAAGAAGAATATAACTCTTTAGCTTTTGCAGCAGCTTCTTTATCATCCACTCCAAATAAGACAAACTCCGGATCTAAGAAATCCTTCATAGTTGTCCCCATAGCTATAAAAAATGGATTATAACATAATTTAGTATGTGGCCCTAATAAAGGTTTAATTTCTCTTTCGATAGTCCCTGGTAAAACTGTGGAGATAATGATTACTACTTTATCTTCTCCTTGTTTTTCAATTTCAGAAGATAAATCTGTTACAGCAGTTTTTAAAAATGAATAATCAAAATCCTTCCTATCCTCAGGTAAGAAATCATCCCCTTCATATTTCCTATCATGTGGAGTTTGAATAGGTAAAAAGATGACTTCAGAGTGTTTAACTACTTGCTCTATAGACTTAATCTTTATTTTAGTTTTTTCGATATGTTCTTGAGCCCATATTTCTTTATACCTCATCTTCTTATCTTCAATCATTTTTTCAACATCCGGATTAATATCATATCCAATTACCTTATGCCCTTTAGATTCTAAAGCTAAAGCACAAGGGAACCCTAATTTACCTAATCCTATAAATCCTACATCCATACTATTCTCCTCCCTCTTCAAAGCAAGTTTTACATTTACTAATGTGGCCTTGAGTTTCCATTAATGTTTTAGATCTCTCATTACTAGGAGTAAAATACACTTTACAAGTATTACACTCTATCCTAATATCTTTAATTTGCATAACTTTTTTCTCCTTTAATGTTGGTTTAATATATTTATTATATTGATATGCATTTATCCTATTTATAATATCAATTTCACTTTTTTTCATAAATTGGGATAGGCTCCATTTTGTGTTGATTCCTCTCATTGAAATCCATGAAAATATCATAAACTTCCTTTTTCCTATCATCCCATTCATCCATCTCACAATCACCGTTTTGCATAGCCCATTCTAATTCATCATAAGTAACTCCTAATTGGTCTTCATCAGTTCTACCATCACCCCATAGACCATCTGTAGGAGGGGCCTGTAATATAGAATCTATAATCCCTAATTCTTTACCTATTTCATATACTTCTGACTTCATAAAATCGGCAATAGGTGAAATATCGACTCCCCCATCTCCGTACTTAGTAAAAAATCCAACCCCAAAATCTTCAACCTTATTCCCTGTCCCAACAACTAAGCCTTGAGAAGAACCAGCAATTTGATATAAAGTAGTCATTCTAAGCCTAGCTCTAGAGTTAGCACAAGCAAGATTATATTTATAACCTTTTGGGAAATTCTTAATGAATTCATCATAAACATTTGTTAAATCTATAGTTAAACCCTCTACTTTAGTAAAGTTTTCTTTTAGCCATTTAAAATGATATGTAGCCCTATCAATTTGTTCCGGGTCTTGGTGTATGGGCATATTCACGACAATAGTTTTTAACTTTGTTTTTGAACATAATGTAGATACTACTGCAGAATCTATTCCTCCTGATACTCCAACAACTAAAACGGGCCTTTTAGCTTTTTCAGCTTTTTCTTGAATCCAATTAACGATACCTTTAATATGTGATGTCATCTCCATTTTCCTTTATATAATTAACTATAATTTCTTTATCTTTTCTTCTTAATTCAGTCATTTCTTGACTATAAAATTGACCTTGAGTAGTTTGATAAGCAACAGTTCTTTGTTGGAAAATAATATCATTATTATTTCCAGTTAAATCTGCCCTATCATGGGTAATTTCAATATCTAAGACTGTTTCAAATCCCCCTTCTCTACTAATATTTTCAACCCAAGTATCATTGTGTGCATTTAAAGAAAAATGTCCCCATAAATCAAACATCTTTTTAGGTATAGCTGGAAATAGGTTACTATCCCTATATTGGTCCTTAGTTTGAGTCTTAAAGACTGCTAATTTATTTTGAACTTTCTCAAATTCTAAATCCCAATCTTGAGTTTCCATTATACAATCATCATTATATAAGAAAAAGATTTTACCTCTAGACATTTTACATAAATCATTAATCCAATGATGCATATCAGGATAGCCTTTTCCTTTTGGAGTAATAATCCACCTAATCCAATCATTTTCAGTATGATGATCTTCTAGATATTGAATAGTATCTCCATCATCGTCATCAACTTTTATACAAATTTCCCATTTGTCAGATTCACTACTTTTTTCATATAAATTAAAGATAACTTTATTTAATAAGTCAACTCTCCCTCTTGTGGGTATTAATACTGAAGTAATCATATTTTTCCATCCATTTTATAAGCGTAAGAATGTTTTTGATTTGGGTTAGAATTTTCAGGTACATGAAAAAATATTTCATAGTCATCCGTATCCCAAACTTTTTTATTTTTAAAAACATCAAATTTTGTTTTATTCTTCCATAATGAGTAAGCCAAACTAGATTGACATTGTGGAAATTTATTAGAGTATTTCATAACTTGATTAAACCAATATCTACATAAATTAGTAATACTTTCATCTTCATGATTCCTATATATAAAAGTAGATTGATATAATCCCCATTCTTGAGGGAATCCATCATTATCATAATCTTCTGCTTGTTTTAAAAATTTAGGTATATCTTCCCTATATTTAGCAGTTTGCATAGATTCAGTTAGTTCCTTATATACACAAAATCTATGTCTTCCTGCTAAACAAAAATGTTTATACAGAGTTATTGAGTTAGAAGGTGAATTATCTCTAATCCATTCCATATAATTGGGTTTAATAATTCTTAGATTTGCATCTAACCAAACTGAAGTTTTATAATTACTTAACCATTCTTGAGGTAAACATTTCATCCTTTTATGAAATTTAGCACCATGTAAATCAGTTTCGTTAGGGACTAATCTTACTTCCCAAAAATCAGATTTTAAATTTGGGTCATCAGTAAAAACTATATAATCAGTATCGGGTTCTCTATATTCAGGATCTCTTAGATATTCATAACCTCCATATATACAAGTATAAATACAATTAGAATTTTGGGACATTAAATATATTCTCCACTTTAATTGTTGTTTCAACTGCATCACCATCTTGTTTTGGTTTAAATAAAGGTAAAGGTTTACCTAACTCATAAGTCTTAACTCTTTCTAAGAAATCTTCTAACATATCTTGATTATTTTTAACAATATCTGCGGAAGAACTCCTAAACTTAGCTTCTAAATTTTTTCTAACAAAACTCATATGATGCATCATTATTTCTTCTTCTTTAAAAACTAAAATTTTACTATGGTCTAATTTACATCTCCTAGTAGGATCTACAAAAACTGGCCAAGGAGGCATAACTTCTCTTCCATTTTGAACAAATGTACCGTATTTAATATCATCTCTTATTTTAAATATAGTAGATACATGATAGTTTGATACTGGAGTAATTTGATAAGTTGGGTCTTTAAAATATGAGATTATCCCACAAGCTCCAGCATCCCAATCTTCTTCTTCAATCCTTTTTTTCATATTTTCAAATTCATCTTTATGATAATATTCATCAGTATCCATAGACATTTGATGAGTACATCCTTTCATCCTTGAAATCTGTAATCCAATATTTCTCTTCATTATTTCATAAAATTTTGGATGCATATCTATTTGAGGAGGCATTTCAAAATTATATGTAGCATCGACTAAATTCTTATTTACTAAATCTTCTATAGTATCCAATAAAGATGGATTAGCAGTTTGACCTGTCCATGAAGTTTTTTGATAAATAACTGAAATATAATCTACAGAATCTCTAATAGATTTTATAGAAGATTCTAATAGTTCTTCACCATCAAATACATTATATGCTACGCCCAGTTTAATAATGTTCTCCTAAAATTTTATAAATATGTTTATAATTATATTTTTCACAAAACTTTGGATACATGATACCATCACCTTGTTCAGTAGTGTTATACCAAGTTTCTTTTTTCCATAATTCAGTTTTCATAACTAATTGCATACAATCAATATTTCCATATACGGGTGGATATCCTGTTAATAATTCCCATTTACTATAATCTCTGGGGTTATCGTAATATATGGTATTTTTTGTCCAATCTTTATTTAATCCCATCATTTTTACGAAGTATATAATAATATCTGAATTAGTAGATTCAATCTTTTTATTAATCTCTTCTAAAGCGTTAGGGTAAAATACATTATCTGAATTAGTGTGTATTATGTATTCGCCCGAAGATTGTTGTATACCGACATTTCTTAATGTATGACCCCAATCATTAATTCTTTCTTCAACAAATTGAACTTCACAAGGTAATTCAACTGAGTCATCTAATAAAGGTCCATCATGAAAACATAGAATTTCAAAATCTTTAAATGTTTGATTATTTAAGGAATCTACACATCTTTCAAAATCTTCATGTTTTATAGATCCTTGATAATGAGTCATTACAATAGAAAATCTCATTTTTCATACCCCTGAAATCTATTTAATTGTTGCATTAAGTCATAAGCTTTAGCTGTAACATCTGCGTATTTCTCAGCTTTAGCTTCTTCTTTTTCAATATCATTATGGAAAGGTCTATTTGTATGTCCTATTTCATGAGCTATTAATCTTATTTTTTCTCTATCAGTAGTGTTAGCTGATGTCCAAATATGTATTTCTTCTTTCTCATTACAAAATCCCCAATGCCCTTTTTTTACGATATCTTTTTTCATATCCCAAAAGGAAGCTTTATGATATTCTTTAGTATCTTCATCATAACGCATAACATTAACAGAAGATGTATCTCCTTCTTTTAATCCTTCATATTCTTCTCCGCAATATGATTGTAGTATACCATCAACCGTGGGGTGTATTACTAATCTAACTTTTTCCATTTAGGTTCTTTTTTCCATTATTTACCTTCGATTAATATATCAATATTTATACCATCTTCTTCCATTAATTCTCTAGTCCTTTTTACAATTCTTTTTATCCATTGGAGCTTTATATCCTCTAATTTAACAGTTTCAAATTTAGTTTTATACTCCTCTAGACACTTCTTAAATGAATCATTATAATTAGTAATACCATACTTTCTTAGTAGCATAGCTGTCAATGGAGTTTGATGCATGTTTATAAAGGCTGAAGTTAAAAAACATGAGAATACTTCACACCTACATTTTTGTTCCATAAAAGACTCTAATAATTCATATAAAAACATAAAATCCATAAATAATTTAGGCCATACTTCAGTATTCCTAAATACAATAAGGGCATCATAACTTGTCATAGTATTCTTTTGTATATATAATGAATCTAGACATTTTAATCTATCACTCATATCAAAAGCTGGTTCTGAAAATGTTATTAAACCTCTAGCTTGTTTGGGTTGTAATTTCCTAATGTTATCAACTAATAAAGTATGTTGTTTTCTAACTTTCTCAGTAAAATAACTTTCCCTAAGTTTATGTAATTTAAAGTCTTTATTATAACCGGAATACCTAAAGAAATCCTTCATAAGTATATCATTTTCAAAATGTAACTTATCTGTCCATCCATATAATCTTCTAGAAAAAACTGATGGATAAAATCTATTAATGTGGTCACCTGTAGCTATATGAACCATAAGGTTAAACCAAAGTTCAACAAGCCCTTTTCCTTCTACTTGACTAAACATTAATTATTTTCTTCATCATTCTCTTTTCTTATTTCTAGCCAATCTTTTAAACAAGCATCTAAAGCAAAATTCATAAGTACCTGAAGTCTTTTTTTAGTTAATCTTTCCCAACCTTCAGATCCACAAATCCAATCCCTAAAAGCTTTATCATACTCAATAATTAGAAAATCTCTAGGCTTACCTTTATCTTTTACTCTAGTAATACTCCTTACTTCTAATTTCATTTAGTAATTACTACGTTGTCTGAATTTATTTACTTCAGATTTTTTAAAGTAGAAGTTATATAAATCATGAGGAGTACACCCACAAGAGAATATAGTACATAATAAATGATAATAAGCAGTATCTAAATATTGAAAGAATTTAGCTTTATCAGTTAAAATATTAGTCTGTTTCCATTTCTTATTTTTTAATGTATTACCAACCATACCTAAGAAATAAATACATTCACCCATATTTTTTTCATATCCTGAAATACCTTTACCACCTCTTTTAAAATTATCATACATAAGTTCTAAAGTAATAGAAGGTTTCATCCCTACTAATATAAAACATTCTGTTAAGAAATGTACTGCATCTATTAATTCTTCGATTTTATGTGTTTCATGGCCTAAGATATGAGCTTCTCTTGATTCACATAATTCCTCAGTAGTTCTCCAAAGAAAATCTTTAATCCATACTTGAGTATCTTTAGCATCTATTTCCATAGGCCAATCTGGTAAGCCCTCTATATCTTTATATTTCTCCATCAACTCTAATTGACGTTTTTCAATAGCTGGAAGAATATCTTTAACTTCAATTTCTTTAAAATCATCAACATCATTTACATTCATTTCTTTTTTCCTTTCTTTGGGGCTTTCCCACCAACCCATGCTTCATTAACTTTTTCTGTTTTCGGATCATCACCTTTGTATGTTCCATCTTCTTTTCTAGCCCTCTTGGGAGGAGAACCATATATTATAGATTCTACTAAATGTAATAAATCAGTCATAGTTTCCATTATTTCATTTCCTTTATTTCTTTAATCAATTTATCGATATTCTCTAAACCTTTATCAGTATTATATCGAATAACTCTATTACAAGTATAACTTAAAAATGTTTCATACCTTTCTCTAATCTTAGGTAAATCATCAATAAATGCAAAATCATCACCCCTCAGAGTATATCTCTTTTTTAATACTTCCATACTTGGTTCACAATAAACAATAATAGCATTAAATGTGGTATCAATGTAGGAATCTAATTCTAATATTCTTTTATCTTCCATAGCATCATAATCTCTTTTAAAAGAATAAACAGCCTCTGATGGATAAAATCTATCAAGAACCATAGTATCTTTACCTTCTGATAAAGTATAAATAAATTTATACCACTCTACAATATTCCAATACCTTTTATAAACCCTATCTTTCTCTTCTTCGGAATTATTTTTAGGTCTAGAACACATTTTAGTTAAATAAGTATCTGCAGGTAATTTTTTAGCTACATTTTCTGCTATAGTTGATTTACCAGATAAATCTGAACCTTCAAATATTACTAACATTATTCACCTCCTTTATAAATTAATAATCCAGCAGGATTTAATTCTAATAATAAGTTAACATGTAATTCTTTTAAAACCTTAGATACCCTAACTTTGGATGTTTTATTTTTCAATGTATATCCATAGTGGTCATCTACTTTCTCAATTAATTGTTTCCTAGTATAACAACCCTCTTTAACTAAATTTATGATAAATTCTTTTTTAGTTATCTTACCATTAGAGGATTTTTTAACTTTCGATTTTTTAACTACAGGATTTGATTTCAGAGCTTCACTCTTTTTCTCTTCAATATTTTTTAAAGCTTTTTGATATTCCTCATAAACAAAATCAACCATTTCTGTTCTACTCATATTATCAGGTATCTTTAATTTTAATTCTTCAAGTATTATCTTCCTAACTTCATAATCTTCTACTGAAGGATTACCTATAATAGCTTTAATATCTTCTCTACTTAAAGTTTCCATTATACCGAACCTCCTTTTATAAATTTATCCACAAAGCTTGAAGCTTTAGGTTTATCTTTTTTAGCCATCTCCATAGCACAACTCTCAAAAAGATCTTTATCATTCTTAGGTAAGGAATTTACATAATTTTTCATAGTTTCGATTATAAACCATGAAAAACTCCTTCCAGGGAATTTCTTTTTAACAAATTCCTTACAAATCTTAAAGAAATTTGATTCATGCTTTGGTATATAAATAGCTAAATTAGAATAAAGTTTCTTGTTTTGGCTCATTATTCAATACCTCCGAATTAAGTTCTATTTTATATTGCTCTTCTTTTTTATACAAGCGAAGTCTTGTTTGAGAGTGTTTTTGTAATATAGAACGATCCTTATCAAAAAAGTCAATGATCACTGCCTCATTTTTTCCTTCACTTTTTCTTAGTACCCTTCCAACTCTCTGAATTGTCATTTTATCAGATCTTCCACCTCCAGCTAATATAATAACATCCATAGCTGGAATATTTACTCCTTCATTCACTACAGTTGAAATCAATATATTAAACTTTTTATTCTTAAAATCATCTAATATCTTCTCTCTTTCCACTCCTGTAGTAGATCCACTCATAAATCTTGATTCAGGTAAAGCTTCTAATAAAACCCTACCATGTTTTTTAACTCTTGTAACTGTTATTAATACTGATTTCCCTTGATTAGCATATACCCTAGCTGCATCTACAATCTTCTTATTTCTATCTTTATTCTCTAAGATATTTTTATCATAAGCTAATTTCCAATCATGGATAGGATTCATAAAACAGTTAATCATTTTAATTTTAGGTTGAGTTAAATAACCCCATTTAATAAGTTGAGAAGATTTAACTTCATGAATAACTCTACCTGTAACTCCCTCTAATAAATCTCTTTCAATAGATTTTTCATCTCCGGGTGTAGCAGTTAATCCAAATCTATAACGAGCATTTAAATGCATACAAATTTTAAAATAGGAATTTTGTAGTGTATAAGATCCTGTGTTGATATGGTGTGCTTCTTCAATTAATAACATATCTATTTGTTTAAAAAATTTCTTTAAATCTTCTGATTCTTTTTTCATATGCGACCAAAGAGTTTGAACTGTAGATATAGTAATATAGTTAGGTTCCCATTTACCTTCACCAATTATTCCTACAACATCTTTAGAAAAGAATTTACACATCTCTTTATAATTCTGATTTAATAAATTTAAACTTGGGACTAATATCAAAGTAGGATGAGGTAAAGCATGTATTAAATGAGCCATAATTACTGTTTTCCCTGCCCCAGTACAATGGTGAATAATACCCCTTTCAGAATTAATAGCTAATTGAACTGCTGGAGTTTGATATTCAGGCCTTAGTTTAGGTAAATTATGTGGAAAGGCTAATTTTCGCCCTACAGGTTTTCTTAAATCTTCAAATGTATTATCAAATCCTTCATTCATAATTCTTCTTATCCAACCTGTTGGAAACCTATTATATTTTAAATAACATAACATTCTGAATTTTAATTCGGGCCTCTTACCTTTACCTCTTTGCCAATAAGGATATTGAAAGGTGAACATATCTTTAGCCTTTTGTATCTCAGTTTCAGTTCCTTCAATTTCAGTATATGTATTTCTAATCTTAAAATGCATCTTCTTGATATTGTAATTCAGTTCTTATTGTCTCAAAATATTTACCAACACTTGCTTTAGTTACTCCTAATAGTTTAGCTAAAGTTTTACGCTTCATATCAGGAAATATCATCTTAATTTGAAAAGCTTTTAAGACTAACCTATTTTGTTGTAGATTCTCTTCAGCTCTAGAAATTATACTATAATATTTATCTTCATCAAAGAATTGATTTGAATGAGAGAATTTCTCAAAAAATTTCTCTTCAATGGTTCTTGAATCCCCTTCATTATGATTATCCAAATCATCTAAACTAACTTTACAATATCCAGGTTCTCTTACCATCTTACGAATTTCCTTAATCAATAATTGAGTCATTCTCATTCTGATCCAACTTAATAGTGTTGACTTAGTTCCCTCTTTAAAACTATTTAAAGCTTGCCACAACCCTATACGGGTTATTTGTAAAAAATCTTCTTGGTTTCTTGCACCAGAAGGATCAAAGTACTGATAAGGTTTTACCATAAGGTGAGTATTTTCCCATAAGATAACAAAAGCAGTTTCATCATTATAATCTTTGAAGGCATTCATTAGTTGAATTGCTTCTTTATTTGTCATGTGCTTCTCCGTTTTAATTGTTTATCTAGGTATAATACAATATTATAATATAAAAATATATTATACACATATACAAATACTTTTTAAACTTTTTTAACTGTCGAATATGTTTTGTTCTTCGTTGGAAGGGGTCATCTCTAAAGTCTCATCATTAAAATCAAACATTGCTGTACCATTAGGACCATTACTTTGTTTAGCTATAAGAACTTCAAATGCATTATTAAGTGAATCAGGATAATAATATTGTTCTCTATACATTAACATAATCAATCTAGCTACTTCTTCATAAGCTCCACTATCTTTAAGATCAGAGATAGAGGGACGCTTATCAGAACGAGTATCAATACGCCTATTAATTTGAACTAAACAATTAACATGACAACTAAATTCTTCAGCAATTCTGGATAATTCTCCTAATTTAACTCCTACGTTTTGAGCTTTATTACTTGATATATTGACATCAGTTAATTTATCAAATAAGTCAAAAAAGATAATATCTATAGGTTGAGTCTGGCTGATCCTATATAAGATATTTCTAACATCTGCTAATGATACATTCCTATTAACAATAATATGATAATTCCATTTCTTATCCATATGATCATTAGCTTCTTTCAACTTCTTAATTCTATAATCCCCATCAGGCCAATTTCTAGCATCTAATATTTCACTTAATGGTAATCCAGTAAGTAAAGCTTCAATCCTAGCTTGTTCTACAGTAAAACTTTGTTCAAGAGCAAAACTAACAACACCCAAACCTCTTTCACACATAGTCTTTATAATATTTGCTTTAAAAGAAGATTTACCCATACCGGGTCTTCCCGCTGTAATTGAAACATCACCTGGTTGGAATCCTCCAATTAATAATCCATCTAAATTTTCATAACCTGTATAAACAGGTTCCGTATTCTTTAACCTAATTAAATCTTGTTTCCTATATTCAGCTAATTTACCTGAACTAATAACTTCAACATTACCATCAGCAGTAGGTGTAGCTTTCCAAAATTGGTCCATCATATATTTAGAAAAGTCTTCAATATTTGCAGTATCAGCCATACCTTCTTTAACAACTTTATCTGCAGCTTCAATAGCTTTCCTTTTAAGGTATTTATCTCTTAAAATGGTTAGATAAGAAGGAAATTCTTTTAAATTAATAGATGATTCTGCTAAATCAATTAATGTATTGTGTCCTCCCACAGCACCTAATGATTTATCTTGTTCAAGTCTTTCATTTAAAGTTACAAGGTCTACTTTACCTCCATCATTAAATAAACCTTCCATACCTTTATATATTAATTGATTAGAGGCATTATAGAAATGTTCTCTCTTAAGTTTAGATAAACCATCTACTAAACATTCTTTCTCAGTTAACATTAAACCTAATATAGCTTTTTCAGCTTCTATACTGTGTGGTAAACTAATCATTACTTAACTCCAAAAATTGACAACTATTTAAGAATCTGGAGAATATTGCATCTCCTACATGTTTTTCAAATTCCCCGATAGGGTTACTACAAGTAGCTATAAAGGGTAAATTATCCATATATCTTTTATTAATTAAAGTATATAACCTTCCTCTTTGTGATTCATTAACATTAATTAAACCAGCTTCTGTAAATACTATAAGGTCACAACTTAATAAGTCTTCCATAACTTTTAAATCTCTTTGTTCTTTCTCTTGAAATGATGTCATTTGAATTAAAAATTCTGGTACATCAATAATTGCACATCTCCTATTCAATAACTTTCTTAAATATAATTGTTGTACTATATATCCAGCGGTATACATAGCTTCACGAGGGTTATTTAATAATACTAAAGATGGCTTAGGATTTTTATCATCTTTAAATCCTTTAACATAATTATCAATAAATTCCTTTACTGAAGGGGTTAATTTTGGAGCTCTATGTATAAAGTTACCAAATCCCCATAACTCTAAGTGATTTTGTTTTTTCTTCATGTTTAAATATATGTCCTTCCTTTAATTAAATAAATAAAACATAATTATCATAGCTAATTTATCTAGGATCCACAGTAAGATAAGAATTGTTAACTTCTTATCTACACTGTTTTTTCTCATTTAATGACATCCACTGATCTGGTTGTCTGTTTTGTTGAACGGGTTGCTAAGAATTGTTGAATATGTCTTTCAACTAATCTTAATGAATGTAATTTAGGTGCCCAAAATTCATTTTCCATAAACCATATAATAGCATCTTTCCAATCTTGTAAAGTAAGTTTAGGGTAGTTACGAAAGAGTTTTTGAGCTATTCGATTTTCCCATAAATTAAAATTAGAATCGAAAGTGATCTCAGGGAAAGTTTTTAATCTTTGTTCTTTAAAAAATTGTAGAAGGGCGCTTGCATTCTTATGTACATTAACCCTATCAACTCTCTTTTTAACTTTAAAGAATTTATCATTTAAAGTTTGTATGTATATATTCGCCGGTTCTCGAGTACCTAAAGAATCTTTTATCTTTAAAGACTTATCATTGATATTATTATACTTATTAATATATTTATTATAGGGTATATCGAACCTTAAAAAGACTAACGAACTATCCGATTCTTGACATCGATACTTTCCAGGTTTAATCTCTTCAATTAATCCAATTTCCATAAGATGCTCAAGTGTTTCATAAAACCTATCAAAAGTCCAAATCAGTGTTTCTAAAACTTTTGTAATAGATGGGGATTCTTTTTGAGAGTATCCTATAAAGATAAAATACAGTTTTAATCCGTCCCCGCTTATATTTCTTATATATTTTATTATATTGTTATTGATTTCCATATTTGAATATATGAAAGGAATTGTAAAAAGTAAATTTATCTAAATTTCTCAGAAGAAAAAAAGATAACCTCTCAACCGTAATTAAAAGTTGGGAATTTTGTAAATTATCAATATTGAAAAAGAAAAATTTAAAAAGATTTGGGAAGATCATATATTAATATATAATAAAAAAATAGGAGATCTATATAATGGAAACTGGAATTGTTGTCGTAGTATTATTCATTATCTGGATTGCAGCAGAAATGACAACTAACTATTAATATAGGAGAAATGGTAAATGGAAATAAGTGAAATAACGTTACACAATGAAAATGGGATTCAAAAACCGATATTTAATATTGAATGGTATTCAGAACAATTTATCTGTTATACTTATAATAAACAATTAGAAATCGCTTTATGGGACCATTGTATTACTTTAGATTGTCAAGGTAAGATTGTTAAACCTAAAGATGTCGGTTCATCTGAAGTAATAAGTTTTAATGATAATATAACCGAAATTGTTCCACCAGACCAATTAAATAGTTTTATAAATAAATTTATGGAGGGTCAAACAACTGATGTCAAAAATTGATGAATTAAATCCTGATTTTATTAAGGAATTTCTAAAGACTAAAGATATAGACCTAGATAAAATGATGAGTGAAATGGAAATAGCTCCATCAGCTCAAACTAGATTAAAGATAATGAAGGTATCTTTAGATATATTGGCGGCAAATAAAGCTTATACTGAGATAATAATGAGTGCTGGTAGAGAATTCTCTACTTCTATATTAGAAGCTTGTGCATTATTACAAGATGTTTATGCTGATTTATGTGATGGTAAAGAACATGAAAATGCTGTAAAAGTTAAAGAAGCTTTAATGAAATTAGATGATGAATTAAAAGAACAAAAAGATTAATGATCCACTGTTTAAAATAGTTTGTAAGTTTGTAAATTAATATATAAATTAAACCGGAGGCAAAATGGAAAAAAACACTTTACAGATTTTAACTGATACGGCTTCATCTTCAGTTGAATTTGCAGTAGATTCAAAAGGTAATGTTAAACCTAAAGTAAAAGTATATGATCCTGATCCATCTAAAGCTTTAGAGAAAGCTAAACAATTAATGGATGAGGCTATTGATTATGCTAATACTAGAACGGTATCATAATGGAAAAGAATAATGTTTATTTAGAATTTATAAAAGAAATGGGTCTTGAGGGTACTTTTCAAGAATTTATTTCAGATAAATATGTAAAAGAAGGACATTCTTATACTATTATACATAAAGTTAAGCCTTATAAAGGGACAGAATATGAATCATAAAGAAACTAATATTGAATTAAAAGATGCTGTACATTTATGGCAACAAATCATTCAAGCTAGAGGTAATGATAAGTTAGAATTATTGAAACACGCTAATGAAGTTTTAGTAGAAGCTTGTCATCTTGCTTATAATCCTTATATAACTTTGGGTATTAAAAAGATTAGGGATTATGAAAGAGATCATGATTGTATTGAATTTCCTTATTGGGATGCTTTTACATCTGTTGTAGGTAAATTAAGTAGAAGAGAATTAACAGGTAATACAGCAATGAATGCTTTAACTTTTGTATTATCTCAAGTACCGGTTGAGGAAGCTGCTTTTCTTGAATGTATTGTTGGTAGAGATTTAAAATGGGGATTACAAGCTAAGAGTATTAATAAAATACATCCTAGAATAATACCTACATTTGATGTAGCATTAGCTCAAAAGGTTACTGATTTAGATTCTTTAAATTATCCTGTAATGATTCAGCCGAAATTAGATGGTGTAAGATGTATAGCTATTACAGATTATGATGGTAAAGTTAAATTATTTTCTAGGAGAGGTAAAATATTAGGGAACTTCCCACACATTGAAGAAAGACTATCTCAATATAAAAATATGGTCTTTGATGGTGAAATCATGGATGGTGAATTTCAAAATTTAATGACTCAAGTACATAGAAAATCTGATGTTGATACTTCTAATGCTATTTATAATGTTTTTGATTTCATGACAAGGGATGAATGGGATAATCAAAATTCAGAATTTCCTTATAGTAGGAGATATGATATACTTAAATCTAATTTTGAATTAGCTGTAGGTCCAGTTCAATTAGTTGAAATATGGAAGGTTAAAGACTCTGAAGAATTAATGGGAATGCATTCTAATTTCCTACAAAGGGGTTATGAAGGTACAATGATTAAAGATCCTAAAGCTACTTATAAGTTTAAAAGATCTAAAGCTTTATTAAAATATAAACCAGTACAGACTATTGATTTAGAAGTAATTGGTATGGTAGAGGGTACTGGTAAACATAAAGGTACTTTAGGGGCAGTAATTTGTAGATATTATAATAGCACAGTAAACATTGGATCAGGATTTGATGATGTAGAAAGAGCGGCTATTTGGGATATGAAAGAAGATTTTAACGGTAGTATCATTGAAGTCCAGTATCAAGATGCTACTACTAATAAAAATGGAGAAAATAGTCTGAGATTTCCTGTCTACTTGGGCACAAGGTGTGACAAGGAAGTAGCAGATTGTTGATAAGAAGATAGTACGACACGCCAACGGTGTGCAGTTGGAAAAAATAAGCATGGTTTAGAAATAGGTCTTGTGGATTTTTTTGGGGTAGTCGGATACCTTACAAGTAATGTCATTGCTAGTACTATCTTCTTATCATAAATTACAGGAGAAAGTATGAAAACAAATAAAGAACTAATCTGTATTGCACCTAATTGTGAAAGACATGTTTATTCTAGAGGTTTATGTATAAGTCATTATAATATGGCTTCAAAATTAGTCTCTGAAGGTAAAACTAATTGGAATAAATTAGAAGCAAATGGGAAAGTATTACCGGTTAAAGGAAAACAAGGAGCCCGAGATGGTTCAACGGAGTGGTTTTTAAATGAAACAAGAGAAGAAAATATCCAAGAATAAGAAAATATATCCAGGAGATTTCAAGACTTTTACGGAATTTATGGATGATTGCTTAAGGCGTTGTAATAAACGTATGAGAGATGAAATAGGATTCGGTGTACCGGAGGTAAAACAATTAGAATTGTTTGGGGATATTGAGGAAAAATGATTAAATTAGGATATAATATTTAATACATTTTCCAACCCTCGTCCTCTCATCAACCGCAGAGAAACTCCAGTAATGGGGCTTCTCTGTTTATAAGTGAAATTTTTCAAATGTAGTACTGTAAATAAAAGTTTAAATGTACTTAATTTATAATAACAAATAAAAAAGGGAAGGTATGGAAAAAATAAAATATGCACAGAAACATGTATTCAATTTATTAAATAAACACGGAATAAATCTATTTGACTTACCAGACTTTGATTGGTTTAATTGGGTTGAAGAAGATATGACTGAAAAACATATCAAATCTATAATTCCTGATATAGCTTGGGAAATACTTGATAATTCTGGTATGAATAGGGATTTAGTTAATTCTATATGTTATCCGGAGAATGGGTAATGAATTTTTATTTTATAGATGATAGTGATGAAAGGTTAAGTATTTGTTGTACTTCATATCCAGATCGTAGATATAGTTATGATGAAGATACTCATATGGGGATATGTGATCATTGTAAAGAACATAGTAAATTTGTAAAGGAGGGTGAAGACGAATGAGAATGTGGATGATAGATCCTAAAAAATTATGTAGAAAACATTTATTAGGTGAACATGGAGAATTACATAAATTCTTACCATCTTTTAGGAAAAAATTTCAAGTCACTAAAAGGGTATCTCCTATTGTTCAGATTGAATTATCTTCTTATAAAAAACGTCATGATGACTTAGCAAAAGAAATGGTAAGGAGAGGTTTTAATCACCAATCACCTATTGATGAGTTACCTGATTTTTCTTATCTACCTAAAGCTCATTACAATGCTAAAGTAGATATAAATAATAGTATTGAAGATTTAAAAGAACGTTGTATTGAATGTAAGGAGTTATTAGATGAATAAAGGTACTACAGTAGCAATAGCTAAATTAAAAATTGATGATAAAGGTAGAATTACTCTGCCGAAATTCTTTCTTGAGGCAAATGGCCTTAAAGAAAAACAATGGGTTACACTTTTACCAGTGTATAATAATAACAGCCAAGTCAAATTAGACTTTGAGGAGGAAAAAACAGATGAGTGATGCAATGTATGAATTATTACATATAATTGGTGTATTTACTGATATACTATTTAAATTGGGTATAATCTTATTGGTTAGGCTTTATATAAGGAGAAAGTTCAATGACTAAAATAACTGGAATGTTAGCAATAGGTAATGGTGAAGATTGTCCTTATTGTAAGGATAATAAATTCGTATGTCAACCTGATAATGATTTTTTAGGTCATTTACAGAAAGAACATCCGAAAGAATTTATGGAGGCCTTATTTGGAGAATCAGATGAATAAAAAAGATGCAATAATATGTGACTTAGATGGTACTATATCTTTAATGGTTGGGCGTACTCCTTATGAATATAAACATGCTCATAAGGATAATGTAAATCAACCTATTGTGGATCTACTTTGTGCATTACAAAAGTATTGGGATTGTTATGTTATATTTGTTACAGCTAGGGAATGTAAACCTTTACCACATATAAGAGATATAACTAAAGAAGATAAAGACTATTATTTAAGATGGAGCATTCATACTGCTTGGGAAAATAAATCTATAACTTATAGTACTCATGAAGGAGATGGAGTGGACTTTGTTTTAAAAGATACTATGGATATAGCTACTGCATGGATTAATTCTCACGTACCTATAGATCCTGCAAATTGGAATATCTTTTCTAGAAAACAAGGAGATAATAAGAAAGATAGATATGCTAAATATGATATTTATAAAGAACATATCAAACCTTATTATAATGTAAAAATGGTGATCGATGATAGATCTCAGGTTGTTGAGATGTGGAGACATGGTGCTCAACTCCCTTGTATTCAAGTTGCTGATGGTAATTTCTAATGGAATTTGAATTTGGACCTTTTGAACATCTTGAGATTCATATAATAAGAGATAATGAATCTTTATGGACTTATGAAATAGATTTACCGGGAGAAAAAGATCCTATATATTCTGAGAACAAATACTCTAGTCCTTTTATAGCTTTGTTCGATTGTATAGAATATTTACAACATTATCATTTAAAGGAATATATTAAGTTAAAGATGCCTTCATATGATAAATCAGATTTCTATGATGTTTTTAATATAAGTAACCCTCAGGTAATTTCTAAGAAAACTGGGGAACAGCTTATATTAAATAAAAATAAGAAGGAGAGTAAATGAAAGTTGCTGAATTGGGAAAAAGTATTAGGTATTTCGATAAATCAGGCTTATGGAAATTAATCCTAGATGCAGAACAAAATGAAAGAAATCGTTCTGTTTATTCAGATATGTTTAAAGAAAAGGTAATGGATAAACAAAAGATGAACACTAGATATCCTGTTACAATGGAATTCCCTCATAATGATATGGCGGAACTTAGACTTCAAATAGGATATAATGATAAAGGAGATTTTATCTGGTTAGATTGTGATTTCGATTTAGTAAAAGAAGTCTCTAAATTTACTAAGGCATAAAATTAGGGAGATAGTGATATCCGCGAGGACTTACGAGGTGTTTTGACTGATTGAGGTTTTTTGGGCTGGCTTGGCCCTTTTTGACCCTTCATGCAGTCTCCTTTCAACCTGTTAAAGTCTCCCTAAAAAAAAGTTAAATGATGAACTGTATTAAAATGTTGAAAGATTTTTAAATTATAATAACAAATAAAAAAGGAAGTTAAATATTATGGCTTTAAACTACAAACTAACCGATATTGATAATTATAATAATCTTTGTTGGTTTCCAATACCGGAAGGTAAAGTTCAAGATTATAGGATGAGTCATACTACTTGTGAAGTAGAAGGTAAGGAATACTTTATGAATAGTGTAACAAATACTTTAATATGGGCAACAATGTCAGTAGGTATTTCTGAAATTACTAATAAAAATTGGAAAGATTTTTATGTTAGGATACACCTACTTGAAGAATTGGGTGGGACATTTTTAAATAAAATAAATGAATTGGGAGAATCAACTCCTAGACCTATAGAAGAGAAAGATGTAAAGGATCACATTGGATTATCAACTAATGCTGAAAACTTAACTGAATTAAAATTTATAAAAAGGCATATACCAGACAGATTAAGAGTATGGAGGAAAGGTTGTGAATAACTATAGTAATCATTCTAAAAGAGAACGTCTCATTAATTTTAAAAAATGGATGAGGGAAATAAAGAAAATGGGAACTCCCAAAGGTTATAAATTTAAGATACATAGGTGGTCTGGTGAAGATGTAGCTAATCTTGTAGGTAAGGGTCATAGTAAATTATATCCAGATGATGAAAATGTTATTGGTGAAAAATATGTTAATTATGAGGGTAGAGGTAAGCCCGAACTAGAATTACAAGTAAATCAGAGTGATTGTCACAGATATATCAATATCCAACAAGTTTTATCACATCATAGATGGTCTTGTGCTCAACAGATCACTGTAACTGTAGGAGATTTAGAAAAGATTTTAAGAGCTGTTAAAGGTAGAAGGAATGGTAAGTAAATGTTGAATAACATTTCCCCATTGAAGGTAGCACCTCTAAACAACCCTGAATTGAGCTGTAATAAGGAAGTCAATCGCCAATTGAAGGTTGAACAATTTCTAAAGTGCACGGGAATTGTTCTTAGCCGGGATTCCAAGAGGGAGTCTATTAACGGTGCCCGAAGGGTAGAAGAAATTGACCGCAGATTAAGGCCTAACGTATACCGGGTCCTCGTAGGGTTTCACAAATGTAAGGACACGAGCGGACCTTACCTTATTTCATCCTTTTACCTGGCTCTTATTTT
>CEQA01000739.1_pt1 | contig 32153 bp, 15 predicted proteins | sample 530501 | NCBI WGS metagenome assembly CEQA01 (sample SAMEA2620227, study PRJEB7988) | marine metagenome | isolation source: saline water (ENVO:00002010), including
TTTCTTTCCTACTTTAGGAAGACTGGTTTTATTTTTCCAAGAGTATGGTCCGTGTTTTCCAGTAACGAAATGTATTGCTCGATGCTTCATTTCGTAACCTTTTTTCTTAGCAGCAGAAACCATATCGGAAATACCTTCGTCTACTTTATCTTCTTCAAGAACGTGGTTTAATATAGCTGAATGTGCAGACTCAGTCAATTCAGGAAGTTCCTCCTGAATCTGACCAAATTCGTTAACAGGCTCAGATTTGGAAGGGTTGCTTAGCGCTCCTCCCATAATCTCGTCTGCCAACTGCATGTAGCTTTTCTGGGTCATTATTCAACCTCGTTCATGTAAACGATATTGGTAGCATCTTCTTCTGAATCTACCAAGTAATACTCTCCGTTTTCATCTTCTGCTAAGTAAGCAAAAGTTTCAGCGTTTTCAGAATCTTCTACAACGTTGTAAGTTTTACCGTTAACTTCTAGTTGCATTTGTTCTTCAGGAGCTTCTTCGTCAACTTCAACGTCACCTTCAGTAAGAGTGACGTAGAAACTTCCATCGTCAGCTTCTACAACTTCATTGAATTGATAGTTAGTTTCTTCAAATTCAACGTATTCAGTAAGTTCTGGGTTATCTTTAACAGATTCGAAAAGTTCGTCAGAAAGCTCGTCTAGCTTAATACATAGCTGGTCTTCGATTACAGTAATCTCAGGAGAAAGAGCAAAGAGTTCATCACCAACGCCTATAAGGTTTGGGGTTTCTTGAGCTTCCGGCTCTATACCTAAGTTTTCCATAATCATTTTAGCCACGCCATCATCAGCAGGCATAATACCAATGGGTTCATTATTTTCTAAGTATTTCATAATTAATTGTCGAGAGCGGTGGCTCTTCTATTTTATTTAGTTGTCAGTCTATGTACCAACTTGTTTTTTTATCTCTTGAATTTGCTGTTCTAGGTCAGAAATTTTAACATCTTGTTCCTCGTCCCTAGCATCTATCTCAGATTGGGATACAGTATTATGTATATCTGTAAACTTTTTAATCCATGTACGACCACGTTTTGTAATAAAAGGAAATAAAACAAAGATTAAAAGGTACCACCAACCTATCTCGTGGATAAAGCCCGTAGCTTCATGTAGAGTAGAGGCTGTGGTTCCGGGAGCAGGAATACCTGCTTGAGCAGCTGCTAAGGCTACAGTAGTATCAACCTGCTCGTTGGGAAAAGCCATTTGAGCTCCAGCGACTCCCATTCCCGCGCCTGCGGCGGCTCCTCCAGGTCCTGCGACAGCAGCACCGATTGCACCTCCAAGGGCTCCACCTCCTATAGGGGCTAACGTGGAACAGGATGCTAAAAAAAGTCCTAAAATAAGTATTAATCTATCCATGATTCTCCCGCAGGGCTGTTACCTGTATCAGAATTGTTAGCTGTTGGAAGGAATGCTCCATTATAGAAAGTATGTGCAGGTCCTGTAATTACAATTTTACTTTTCTTCGCTTTCCAAGGTCCTTGCGTGTAAGTCCTACCTTCTCGGAAATCCCAATCACTGCTATCTCCTCCCATCCACATTAAAAGACAAAACCCTTGGTACCCGTACGACACTTGGGTAACGGCACGGGTTACACCGTTATCTTTGTAGGAAATTCTTTCACCCATCGCTCCTGTACTAGACCAAGTCCCAGTCCTTGTATCAATATACCTACGCCTCATGTCTAATGTTGCCAAAGGGTCGGTTACAGAATATGCTCCAGCTTCTTCAACTTGTCCTGTTAGGTAATCTTCACGGTGGTATCTCGGAACCCCTTTATTAAACCTGAATAAAACTCGCTGACCTTGGTCTCCTACAAAATCTCCTAAATCATAACAATTTATCTGCAGACAATCAATGGTTCCAGGAGCAAACCCTAAAGCATCAACATCAATCCAATAAGGCATCCACCCTCTCGGAAAACTAAAACCTACTTCCGTCTGAGCGTATTTATCATCATCCACTGTTTGGCAGACTGTAACCCATCCAGCGTCATCGTAACTTCCTCCATGACCAAATCCAGACCAGCCTCTACCTCTATCTCCTTGATGCCACACTTCTTTACATTCTTCATGTGCGTCTCTATCTGGGTCGTACTCAGGAAATACGAAATCCATTTCTACAGTTTGCATCTTATAGCGGTTACGTTCTGGGTATTGGTCGGAAACGTTGGGTCCTAATCCAGGAAAATTAACTGCTCCTACAGGTCCGTTTCCGGCATAATGTCCTCCCCAATCAACTCTAAAAGCCTGGAAAGGTAAACTTGGGTTCGATTCTTCAGAACTATACGCTAAGAATTGGTCTCTTACTACTTGCCTACGAACCTGAACCTGACTAGCTCCAAAAATTCTGTACGCATCTTCAAATACATAACCACCAGGAGCACCTCTTCGTGCAGCTCTTTCTCTAGGGTCATAGACCTCTGTGTAAAACCTGTTTAGATAATTTCTAACACAAGGAATATATTGTCCGGGTTGGTAGTATAGTCCCGGGTCGTATGCTTTGTACCCGGGATATGGTTTCGGACCTGCGCCGTACGCTTCTCTCCAATTTTCTCCGTACTGTCGTGACTGGTAATAGGTGTTGGAACTTTGTCCGTTAGAAAAAGGAATAGGGGTAGAATCAAATGATTTATTAGGAGCTGTCTGTACTGAAGGTCTTTTTACAGCCCACTCTAATGCTCTTAGTCTTCCTTCATGGTTCCCAGGAATTAAACCTCTCTGCGGAGTATTAGAGTTGTTCCACATTCCTTGTAACTCATACCTATTCCATTGGTCGTCTCGCAAAATAAAATCAACCAGTGCGGTATAGTCAGCATCCATAACAGTTATTACTCTGTTCTCTGCCTGCGGCTTATACATGTTAGCCAAACCTTCTCTTTCAGAAAGCGTTAGCTCAGTTGTTCTTATTAAAGGTCTAATATCTTTTACGTCTACAGACCTAATATTTCCACCGGCGTATCCTCTAGGAATCCTTACATATGCAAGCGGAACACAGAAAAGACCTACCTGGTCTGTCGCTACTGTGCCTGCCCATGACTGAAGGTCTAATGAAGAGGTAGCAGGAACAAACGTATTTGTATGACTTGGAGTAACATGGAAAGATGCGTTTATGATATCATCTGGTGCTGGAATGGTTCCTGCGTCTCTGTCTGGGTCTATCGCATCTAACCCTTCCCGACTTAAAGCGTACGTTTTAGCTCTTGTTATTCCAGGAGAGGGTGCCATGGATGAATCCCAATATTTGGAAGCTCCATGGTCAGGATGGATACTTGTACCGGGACCGTAGTAATAACCATCTAAAGGTTTTGAAGCGGTAATGTTCGGGTCCTCTCCTTTAAATAAACTTTCAGCAAAATTATTAACGCTAAAATCTCCAGAGGAGGTTACTACTGGGAAGTTTCTCCACCCAGCTCCTTTAACTACTACTAAATTAGGTCCCTCATTTGAACCGAGAACAGTCGGGTTGGCTCCACTTTGGTCATCTGCAGGAAATCCCTGAACGCATATTAAATCTACTCTATACTCCGGAGGGTTAGGGTTTCCGGCTCCAGCCCAATTAAAATCATTATCATCCCATGGTTCAAAAGATACACTTCCCCCTCTGTAGAAAACAGCAGCAGTTCTTTGTGATTCCCCGTACCCATGATAGTCTTCGTTAGCAAACATGTCCGCGTCATCGCGATTAGTTTCAAGACCTGTCTCTCTAGTATTCAAACCTGACCCTAAAGGTTTGTCGCTGTCCCAAGGACCGGACCTAGTAGGCATTCTACAGATAAAAGTTCCCGCAGCAACATCTACTCGTGAGGGGTTTCTTTGATTTACCGAAGGTTTTAATTGGTTGAAATGACTTCTTGTAAAATCTAATTTTACAGTCTCAAACAATCTAGAAAGTAATGCGTCGACCTGTTTTTGTAGCCGAACATCGTTGGCTACTAACTCCTCTAAAGGTTTGTTGTCCAACTCCCACTGATACGCGGTAATTGGTTTGTACAACGAAATATCTTTAATTTTTTCCATGGCTTAGTATACGAATCCATCTTCACTAGTTGGCAGTCCATCGTAAAGGTCTACAACATTTGATAACCCTTGTAAGGTTACTGATACCGTAGCAGTCCCATGAGTAACGGAATGCTTGTATCCATCGTCTCCTCCAAACCAATCTCTCCACCGGTTATAGTCACTTCTTTCTTCTTTGTCTTTACAGGAAAATTGAAAATCGATAAACGCTCCTCTAGCCTCACCGGAACCATCTTCTATATAATCGCTTTGTCTGAATATATCCATACAAACCGCAGCTCCTCCTGTTTTCTGTTCTAAGTTTGGAGTACAAATTATAGATTCTACAGATGCTCCAGTAAACCCAAGCTTGGTAACGTCTAGCCTGTAGTACCCAGAAGGTAAGGGGTATTGCGGGTTGTTGGACCTACTTCCCTGTCGTATGTTTTGGTCTTCCCCATATTGGTCGTACCTAGAAGCCGCTTCATCTGCTAAATCAAAATACATCTGAACGTATAGCATGTAAACACCTTCGCTTATCCTATGCCTCATCGCACGAACGGTTTTTTTATATGTTTCGTTATTTCTTCTTTTATGCGTGTTAGGGAAATCCCCCGTCACAAAATCTCTAGTAAAATCATCAATATTATCAGTGTAGTAAGGAGCCAATTCTTGACCCTCCAAACATTCTACATGTGTAGGTTGGTATATGTCAATCCCAGCATTACCTCTCATTTGTTCTTCTAATCGAGTTATGCGACCTTCATGGTCTTGTCGAAGCGCTAACCCTTGACCTTTAACAGTAACGTCTTTTAAATGAACGTAGTCCGGGTCGGTCAAGGTCATAAATCGGTTATTTAAACTAGGAGAATGAGAAGTTGCAATAGCTTGTCTTTCAGACAACGTTAGCTCCGTGGAGCGGAAGAAAGGTCTGATATCAATAATACTTTCGTCAGGTAATACTTCTCCAGCCCTGTAACCTCTAGGTACTTTAACATATGCTACCGGAAGACAAAAAACTCCAAGGTTATCCATCTGCCTCTCTGCCCACAAATCAAGACTTATAGGAGAAATTCCAGGGGTATGACTAACAAAACCAGTAGCTGTATCCGGACTTTTATATGAACCGTTTACAATATCATCGGGGGCTGGTACAGTTCCTACTTCTCTCCCAGCTACATCAACCTGAGAAAGACCGGCAACTTTTCCTGCAAGTCCATCTGTACTTAATATCTCGCCTACATTTCTCCCAGCGTACTCATCCATTCTGAAATATCCACCTTTAAGGTATCCCAATCTAGCCGTGTCTTGTATGTTTCCGAAACGAGGTCGTACGTTATTAGTTTCGTCCATACCAGGAGATGCTTGAATATACAGTAAATCAATCCTAAAGTCGGGAGCATCTGAATCGGTAAAATCGTCATTATTAAAAGTTGGGATTCCTAAACTATCTAAATCTTCATACTCTACAACTGCGGTTCTAGCCGCTGCTTTTGCTTGATATATTTCTGCGTTATCTCTACCAGCTGCGTTTATTCTTGGAAGGTCTTGAGATGCCATTGGGTCCGTTAACGAAACAGATACCGAATCCGCATCTGAGCCAAACTTTCTTTCCATTAAACCATTTTCTAAATCAGCCTTCGTATTGATTCTTGCAATAAAATTTCCTTTCTTAACCCTAATAGACCCATCTACCTTTTCATCAAAATAAGGCATTAGTTCAACGAAGCCATTCCTGCCTACGTCATCTAAACCTAAATCAAGTCGTTTGTTAATATTATCAATCTGCTCTTGCAAAGATTTATCATTTGCATCTAAATCTTTCAAAGGGAGATTATCTACCTCATAGTAGTACGGGTCACCAGGAAGGTAAAATCTAATATTGGGATTAATTCTGTAGCGTGCCATTATAATAATCTATCCAAATCAAACAGGTTTAGAGACCGAACACCTACACCATAAGTTGCATTGTCTGCTTGACCGTCACGTCCTTCTCCCCCTCTGGCATAGTCAGCGGTGGAGCGGTAAATTGATAGCGAGTTTACTTTTTTACTCGCAGCATGTTTTGCGTTTGTAAACACGTTAGAGGAAGATTCGTCTAACCAGTTTCTCATATACCCTTGCCAATCCATATGCAACGGAGGAGCAGGAACAGAAGGCATCATCCATTGGGTATTTCCTGAATCGTCCATGTGGTGAGTAATCGCATTCTGGATGCCTGCAGGTTTATTTAACGCTGAGGCTGCGTACCCGTAACCAAAGACATCCTCAAGACCTGAAGCTGTGATTCCACTCGTAGAACCTCCTTCCAATCCCATTACCAATCTTTCATCAGAACCTGAAACAGGTAACGCCTGTGAAGTAAAGGTTTGATACCCGGCGGAGTTAATCTGGTCTATCGCGCCTCCTGAATGGAAATTATGAGCTACCGCAGTAGCGCCATTAGCACTTACTTCAAACAGACTCTTCAAATCCCCACGGTGTCCTAGCATCAGCCTGAAAATTCCATAATTTTCATGACCCCTAGCTCCTGTTTCATATTTATAAAGAGACTCGGCATCAGGTCTTAATCTCGGACTATATGTAGTGGCTAGACCTCCCTGACCGAAATAATCCAAAGCGGCACCGTTTGCCCATTTACCTCTAGGTCCATGGAATTTTTGTGCAAAACAAAGAGCGCTAGGCTGCCAGCCATTAATCAAAGAGTTTGCCATATGAATCCTGGACGTGTCCGCAATATTCCAAAGTCTTAAATTGGAAGCGTAGGATTGGTAAGCTATATGTTCGTGTCCAAAATCCACGGTGTTGGCGTAAGGACCTTGGATAGACAGTTTCGGGACAAACGAGCTAGCACTTTCCATGTTAGCAACTGGTCCGTTATCGGTCATTAAATGTGCAAAGGCTGAAACATCTCCTGTCCTTCCATCATTAAACGCTGAGGAATCGTATAGGTATCTCATACGTTTGTACCCTGAGAGATGGTCTTTTAGGTCTGTGATAGTAGTATCATACAGAGTAGTGTTTGCGAACTTGTATGCCCACTGGTCTCCTCTTGAGTAAGGTCTCCAGCCACCACTAACGTCATAGAAAACTCCAGAGGTACTACTAGCATCTCCTTCAAATTTCCAGTTAACAGCGTTGCAATCTACGTTACTATTTCCAACAGCCCGAACACACATACCTCCTGTTGTTAAAGCATTTGAAATTCTTTCTGGGTTGGAAAGACTCGCATTTACAAGGCTGGCATTCCTATCAAATACGCCAGCTTTTGTGCTTGCTGCTCCTAACGTAACGTGGTCGTCTCCTGCAACTGCACTAGTAAATCCGTTAGGGAGGAATCTAAAGTATCCAGCTGATGTACATGCAGATAACGTTGTGTCGTACTCAGTTGGATTAGTATCCCTCATATGCAAGTCAGCCGTATGAGCAGGGCTATAAGTCCATCCACCTATATGATGAATTCGTATTTGAGAGTTTCTATTAGCAACAAGCCCGGCTCTCGTGGAATGTAAATCTACCTTAGTATGGTCTGCGTCGTTATCAATAGATGCTGCTTGGTTTGAGCTTACACTAAACCTATCAAGGTCAATCTTCGTATCTCCTCCTTCAGTGGTTGGAGGTCCAAATTCCATAGTGGAACCGTCTTCCGCGAGAACTGGAATACCGAACCTGGAAATTTTAGTAGGTCCTGTGAATTCTACGACAGAGTTCCTGCCCGCATATACGCCCGCTGTAGACCAGTTATGAGATAGTTCTCCGGTACCGAAAGAGTTCTGAGGAACACAAGTTAGTGAGGTCCAAGATTGACTAGTACCTCTAAACACAACTTTAGAGTTGTCTGTTACAGAAACACAAGCGCCTCTAATTGAAGCTTTCTGAGTTCTTGCCGCACACGCTAAATGTACAAACTCAGCAAAGGAACCATTTTTAACAACAATAGCAGGAAGGTCACAAGTAGCGGCGCCAGCATTTTGCCAACCTAAAGATTGAGAAGCGCCGACAGCGAACATGTAGTCTGTTAAAAGTCTATCATTTACACGTGCCGAGGTTGAACCGCTTCTTCCGTCCCCTCCCCAAAAACCTAAGTTATACCTAAGGTCTGTGGTTTTATAAGGAACGATTTTACTTCCTCGGTCTGCGATTATATTTTGACCGTTTCGAGAACAGCAGTATGCTCTTTTAAACGAAGAGGTGCTGTTAAATTTGTTAGCCGTACCGTTATCAACTTTGTCCGCGTAGTACCCATATACCAACTCAGAACCATTCAGTTGAAATCCAACTTCTTGGTTATCTTCAACCCAGAACTGAGTTAATTTTAATGTCGAGTTGTTCGCTTCAATACCGGTCTCGTTTAAGAAGGAATCCAAAATACCTAAGTATGTTACCTGAGATTCATTCAATACTATTCCTTTCTTATTTCTAAAAGTTTGTATGAACGAGGTCACCGTGTCAATTCCTAATCCTCTTGTCCTAGCAGGGGATTGACTAGAGTGTACATCCCATAAAGTTCCTCCATGTAATTTAGAAGAATCTAGCAAAATACCGATATCGTTATGGGTGAAGTTGTACAGGTTACGCCTTTCATTTGGTTGGTTGGCGATATCTAAAGTATCTTTAGTTTCATCTACAGTTTGAAAATAAACATTAGAATTAACAGCGTGCATGCCAACCCCATATTCATCAGCGGCAGTGGACCTAGTTGCGGTTCCACTATCCTTCTCATAATTTCTGTAGGCTACCAAACCGCTAGCAACACTAACTTCAGAGTTGTTAACATAAAGACCAGCTTTAGAACATCTCATCGCTGCACAATTTTCAAGAACAACATCGGATTGAGAAATATCAAACCCGTGCACGGTTGAGTGGAATAAAGTGCTTCCTACATTGTAACCCCCGTCAACACAAATGTTTGTTAATTTAACATTTCCTTTACATCCTCTAATAGTAACCCCTCTAAACAAACAACCATACATCATAACGTTGCCATCGTGTTGGTCGTTCGGAGTTCCAGAGTCTATTGTTGTATTCCCTCTAGTTGTCCAAAGAGACGCAGCGCCTAAAGGTTTTCTCCCAGAGCAAGAGCTAGGGTCTATATCATATAAAGTTATAGACGTATCGTGAAGTCTATTATAAGGACCTCCTAAAGCCTGTACTGTTTTGTCGGTGTTTACAGATATCCCTTCAGTCCAACACGTAAGCAAATCTGTTTCCGCAACAGCATCAGGACCTCTTTGTAAAAATGCTCTAGTTCCTGAAACTTCCCAAGCTGCTTTAGTAAACAAAGCTTCATTAAATCTAGTACTTTTGTTAGCTTGAAAAGAATCGTATAAACCTGTGTGTCCGGTTCCGTCCTCTCCACATTTTGTAATCATGGGCATGGTAGTATCCCATTTTAAACCCGCAGACGAGACTGCCTTAATAACAGCACTTCCGTCTTTCGCAAAGTTTTGGTTAATGATTTCTAATTTACCTGCACCTTCCGTGACAATATCAGAAATATCAATCGCAGGCAATTCTCCAAATTTACAAATCTCAATTTGTACAGGGTACGTCAATCGTTTTGGAACCAAATCCAAAATATCATTCATATCCGTGTAGATTCCAGCAGCTGTATTCTCTGTACTAGAAAGTGTTAGCGTTACTCCATCAGGAGCTGTATCTTGGTTGTACCCAGCATGACGTAACAAAGTATCCGTTCTCTGCTTAAGCTGTTGAAGAGGAATGTTATCTTGCTCCCAGTTATAGAACGTACTAGCATCAAACATAGTGATGTCTGGGAACTCCTCTTTTACGATGTCGGTCCCATTGGATTTGGTTGTAAAGTTAGTAAAAGGCATTAGAATTCAATCGTCCACCTAAAATCTAAGGTGAACTCGTTTGTTTTAACAATATTAGCAAAAGCTCGATAAGCAATCATTTTCAAAACGGGGGGATTTACCTCCATCGGATTGTTGGCGAAGATAGCAACTTCATTAAGTGCTCCCCCATGTACAGCGCTGTCTGCAATATTACACGCGCTATCATTTAAAACTAACCTCCACATCACCTTCCTATCCGAAACCCTATGTATAAAGGCTGGAGGAACTCTTACAAATGCTGCTTCGGAGGTTGTGTCCGCTGAGGTCATATAGGACATTGCGGATGTAGTAAGTCCTATAGTATTCTCCGAGCCATACTGTACTCTTGGTATAGAAGACAGTAAATCGGCTCTACTAGAAACCTGAACATTACCGGAAGCTACAATTCCTGGAGTAGATGCTCCGGTCCCAATCTGCATCCAGTTTGCTTGAAAAGAACTTACATCAGCAGCAGGGTCAGCCGCAAATGCGTAAGATAAAGTGAGACCCATGCCACTAGTGATAACATTTTTCTCACTGTAATGTAACTCTTCTGTCCCGTCTTTGAAAATTTTATATACTTCCAAATGACCTTTGATATTTCCTGCGTCGTCGAATCTCATTTTAAAATTTTAAACTCCATACTATAGTTAGGTATCCGGAGGTCTTTTGTGGTTTAAGTCCTCCTGCCATGAAAACTTTCTTGGCAAACAAATTCCATTCAGGTTCCTCGTAATCCTTCAAATTATATATACTCTGCGCATAAGGAACACCAATTGATGAAACTAAAAACGGAGGTTTTCTATCGCCAACAAAACTTTGTTTTGCAGCCGACCTAGCCCAATCCACAGTCCATAGTCCTGCGGACTCTATCCCACCTCCGTAAAAATTGAGATAATGTGCTTCATTAGAACTTAAGGATAATGCATATTTAACTACACAATCCCCGGCAGCAGAAACAGCTGCTATTGGACCTGACACAACCATTCCAGCACTGCTATCATTAATATTGATAGCACTAAAATTATTTAAGATATGTCCTTTAGGAGTTACCACGCTATACAGGTTTAAAGTTCCAGAAAGCGATGAGGTGTCTGTTTTACCCCAACCTCCATAGGTTCCTGCTCCTGCAGGATATCCAAACGCTCCTGCTGAAACTATCAGACCACTTGCGGGGAGATAGGCTCCTCGGTGGATTGCTTTTTCTTCAGTAGGTATGTGCGTTACGGCACTGCTGTGATATTGGTTAGTCCATGGAAGTTTAGCAGCTGCGATATCTCCTAACATATCAGCTTTAAACTCTATGGCATTTTGGAAATGCCCATACTCTCCAGGAGTGCTTGCGTCCGTAGGCTCTTGGACGTAAACATCTTGTTCTCCAGGGAAATCCGGCATTTTCACATTAACTTCACCGTCACTAACAGTTCCATCGGCAGCTACAACTCCTTGGGCTCCGCAAACATAAGCTCGCATATTTGTATACAAAGCGTTGTACGCTGCTGCCGCGGTTGTATTCTTAATCATAACTCCTATGCGTGCATCTTTAGGAACTCTGGTAGGAAGTAAGAATTCATTGGTTAAGTAGTTACAAGTAAGGCTTGTATGGCTGCCTTTCCATTCAATATTGTGAGCTTCTAAATCAGCAAAAGCCGTGTCGCGTAAATAAACAGACCCTTTATTTCTATCATGAGGCACCCATTTAGTTAAAGGAAATTGTGGCACACCGTTAGAGTTGTACTGTGCGCGGTCGATACCTGATAGGAAAAACAACGAGTCGTCGTATTCCATGAAAATACCAACATCGGCGTCTATGCCTGTAGCAGCGTAGTCGAAACTAAACGCGTGCATTCTTCCTGGCATCAAGCCCCAGTTCTCTACGGTATCAAAATAACATAAGTTTGCAGTATGATATTTTGTGTAGGATGTTGCGCTCTCTTTTTGTATGCCTATATGGTACGCGTCTCTATTTGGAGTACTACTAACATAACTTATTATTTTAGGGTAGTCGGTAGTGTACGTATTAGCTGCTGTCTGTGTTTTTACAAATTGGGTAGACCATCCTCCTGCGTGCCTCAAAGACACAGTACTTACATCAGCTTGGGAAGTAAGCCTATTTCTATCTGCATACTTTTCTAACGTGGTACCTCCATAATGTGTAAGTGCCGCGTCTACCAAATAAACTCCATTAAGTTTAAGGGGGTCTCCTTTTGCATAAAACAAAATTAACTCATAAATACTATCTTTACTCGCAGACCAGTCGTGATTATTCGGGAATGTTTCTCCAGTACTAGCTAAACTTGAAGTACCAAACACATTACCTAAAGCACTCATTCCAAAAATTGGAATACTTTTACTTTTACCATTCGCATTTTGTTGAGAAAATGTAAATCCTTTCCGGTTTCCGTCTCCGTGCAGCAATGGGTTCCATGTTTCAATGCCTGAGGTAACCATTTTGCTTGGTCTTGCGCCAGTTATCGGTCCTGTACCTAAAACTTCATCGTAAGCACAACAGTTCAAACTAGAGGTCGGATTCCATACTCCTTCCCCTTGATAAACAAAATACGTGTTAGGTTGTTCGCGTGGAGGGGGTGGTCCTTTTATGGAAAAATCTTTTATATAGACAGTGCCGTTATAATCTGCATGGGGGATAGCACCTCTAACCTCATCGGCGGCAGTAAACCAAGATTGTACTTGGGTAAATATAAACTCTACTTTTCTTGTTCCCCAAGAAGTATGGTGTATATTATTCTCTTCTGTGTCTGCAGTTCTTTTGACGTCTGAGGTAAAGTCTGAAGATTTAACATCAAAGTAAAAAGAAGCATCGTGCCAACCTTCAGGGTCTCCACCAGCGTTCAATATTTCTGTAGGGGTTTTTGCTTTTATTGGGTAATTCTCATGAGCAAACTCCTCCGGTCCGTGAGAACCTGGCATAATCTTATACGTCCACCGTTCGTCCGTTAAATCGGTATCGGTCTCATCTACTCTTATGAATTTTCTACGATAAAAATCATAATAGTAAGCGTCGGTTGTCGACCCAGGAATAGCGACCCTTAACCTAGTTCCTACCGGGTCGTAAAACCCAAAAGAAGGACTTACAGAATCATCAAACACGTGTCTTAAACCCATAGACATGTTGAAGTTTCCATCCGGTAAGTTAACGTGGTAATGGTTTTTATTTTCTTCTCCTGTGCCTGAAGAGATAAACTTATACATTAATGAACTGGAATCTGCGCCTAAGGAAGATACGTTTGTCCATTTCACACACCGTTGGTGTTCTTTATAATTTAAATCTCTGTAAAGGTCTGTAGGAGGACCTCCAGGTCCGTACATAGTAAACCCAGATACTGAAGTTAAAGGGTTGAAAAATTTATTAAATGCGTTGCCAGCATTTTGAGGTAATCCAACTGTTAAGTAACGAGCGTAATCAAAATTATATGGGTTTGAGTATCCTTTATGGATTAATGCAACACCCCACGCAGGTGTTATTCCGTCAGTGGTCGCTTCAGAATCAATAACTAGGTTGTATGCCTTCTCTGGGTCTAAACCAGATACAGTTTGAGATATGTACGTAAGCTGGTCAATAGACGAGGCTAGTCGGTAATCAACATCATGAATATCATTAGCACTTACAAAGTATAGCGCTGACGTCGGGCTGCCTGCCATACTTGATACGTTGGTTACTCCAGACGGAGTTATTCCTTCGTGAACATGCCACCCTTCGTATTGTCCAATATCCAAATTCCTAATAACAAGTTTGCCTTGAGTGTCTGCGTTTCCTGCGTGACCAATAATATCTAACTTAAACATATCATTTGCAAACTCTAAAGGCATGTTAACATTTACTTGGTGAGTAGTGTTACTTCCTAATGCATACCCATAAGCCATAGTTGCACTGACTCCGAAAGGAGACCAATCGCCTTTAAATCCTCCAACCCCGGAAGCAAAATTATAACTAAGTCCTTTGCTTATATTCTCTAATCTTAAACCTACCCCTGTAGTTCCTTTTGTACTTCCAACGGAAGACACCGGGTTAATATCCATTTTAATAACGAGAGACCTGCAAGTGTACGGGTCATTTAATAACGAACTCGATTCAAATCTTGTTCCTGTTTGAGCATAAAAATCTACCCACTTCCCTGGATATTTAAAAGTTTTAGAAAGTTGAGCGGTACTACTTGAGTCCCAATACAGCTGCCGTCCGTTAAACGCTACTCCTATATTGCTTTCATTTCCATCTTTAGTTTGTGGAGGAGTTGCCGAAGTTCCAAACTCATCTACATTTTCTAACGAAATCCACCCATACTGACAATCCGAACTTGTCGCTAAATCAGTAAAGTTAGATGACGCGTACATTGGAGAAATGTGGTCCCATCCTCCAATCTGATAAACTCCACCTGCTTTCAATTGTTCAGGGCTGGCGCTTACCATGTTGGTAGTGTCTATAGGTTTTAAATCTTTAAAGCTAGTATTATCAACTAAAGACTCAACTCTTGTAAAGTTTGGGTTTTTAAGAATTAGGTTATTAAGAACCTCTAAGCGGGGACTGAATATTCTAACCGAGCCTTTTTCAAAGTCCGTAGCCTTAGGACATGTTAATCGAACTATGTGCGTGTATCTTTCAACTCTTCTAGCTTGGTCTATTTTATCGAACGCGGTGCTGAATAAAGTCTCAGTTAATTCCCCTACAGGAACTGATGATGCAAATAACTCTTTGCTTAGGTTGTCCTCCGATGCTTGTTCGTCTACAAACACAAACTGAGATTGGGAGAAATCCCAACGTTGCTCTCTAAGGTCTACGCTAAGGGCATTCCTTTTCGTAATCTTATCTTCCCTAACCAGCTCAAGTTTTACAGGAAGCTTTCCGTCAATGCCTAGATTAAATTTATAATCAGTTGCGTTGTCTAACTCTACCGGCATTTCTATAATTGCCAAGTCTTGACCGTGTACCTTTTCTATTGTAATTGAACCTCCATCTAAATCCTTATCTTGAGTAATTCTAACCTTTCCATACTCATGGATTGTAGCATTCTCTAACTCTAAAGGAACGTACTGACTGATTGAGTAATCCACAGCGGAGTTCTTTTTAGTTCCATAAGCACCAATAGCGTCAGTGTTAAAGTTTTCCCTATAAGGAAGAAGACTATATGTTCTACCGCTTACATCAAGATGTTGTGTGCCGAGGCGATAATTATGGCTTATAACTCCGTGTCGGGAGTCTCTATATTTCATCCTGTTTGTGCCAGCACCTAACGTCATGGACTGTACTGTAAAGTTAGAAACAGCGTAGTAAGGTTCAAAGTCGCTAGTAATAACTCCAGACGGAGCAGGTACATACGTAAAAATGTCTGCGAGTGCTTTTCTGCCCCCGTGAACAACAAGGTTGTTGTCCTCGTAAACTTTTTCCCACTTATTGCCGTTAACGGAAAATACTTCTACAGTTCCTATCATTTTAAATCTCGTAAACCGTGGTTTTATTTATAGAACCGGTCCTATCTTGGAAAAAGGCAGTACCATCTCCTGCTATGTGGTTGTCTCCACCGAATGGGGTTAACATTTCTGAACGGCTACCTCCCTTGGTCCCGAAAGAATTTTCAGTATCGGGATAGTATCTAGAGTTAGTCTTATAATCAAACATCATATCTTTGAAATGTCTTATAATAACGCCGACATCTTCTCTATCATAGTCCACTGGATTATTTTCTGAATTACTAAGTTGATTTAATTTATCATCGTAACCATATATTTTGAAGAAGTCTACACGACATTCCCTTTCCATAGGAACAGGAATCTCATCTTGCACTCTGAATACTTCTATATGATACCCAGTTCCAGATGTATGTATATTTCTATGAATTCCTCTTAGCCTTTTTCCGTCACTCCCCACAGGACCCCTTCGATTAAGGGTATGAAACTCAAAAGGAATCTTCTGGTTAACTTCCGTATTAGGCACAAGGTCTACCAACATGCAGTCCCTGGTTTTTTGGACGTGAAAGTGATTATCAGATATCGGGGAAAGAATCTCATCTCGCGTTTGTCCATGGAAGTCTCCAGTCATATATACAACTCTTCCATTGTTTACCATTCTATGGTAAGGACCAACGTACTCGGGGGCATTCTCTGGTTTTTGTTTTCTTCTATACCTAAATTCGCCACCCTCGGTTGTTAAGAAATTTTCAGACTGAATTCCAGTGTAGCCATTTCTTAAATCTCGGTCATAGCTTTCTAAGTTCATAATATCCCATCTTTCTTCTAAGAAATTATAAACATACCTAAAAGCTCCGCTGTTCAACTCAGGGTGCCTTACATCAGTGCTAACTCTAATACCTATAGTCGGGCAAGCATGGTAATCCTGGTTTTGACCCAGTTCATGACCTCTAGCTTGGGCTTCGGCAGTAAACTTGTAAACTGTATTTTCTCTTAGTTGTTGAAGTTCATTATTAGGTTTTTCTTTTATGTTTACACCTAAAATATTACACCCAGACTCAGCAACACCGGTTGCAGTTCCAGGAGCATAACTAATAATTAAACTATACATATCGTCAGGGTCAAAAGTAGTTGGTATATCAATATCTGCGGTTTTGATTTCCCTAGTTTCAGCCGTGTCTATAGCTTCACGGATATGTGCTTGAGCTAAACTCGAAGCTCCCCAAGCAGCAGAGTTCCACTTTTGATTCCTAGTTGTATTTTCCAAAACCCATCCTACAATCCCAGTATCCACCTTGGCAGAAACATCAAGCTCAAGCCTGTACGTTTTCCCTGGTTGTAAGCCTGAGCGGATAGTGCGTGGGTTAGCTCCGAAATATGAATTGGTAGCGGTTCTTAGGTTTCCTTGTGAATTATCATGAAATAGAGGGGTGGGACCTTTAGCAAGCATGTTGATATGACTAGTACCGCTTAGTTGATTTATTACATGAGACATCGTACTACCATAACCTGCTACTGTAGTTGCACTACACCAAACAGGGTCTCTCGTAGTGTCGGATAAATACCAACCTCTCACATCCTCGGAGAACGGTTCTGTTACAACTTTTGTATTTTGCGTTTCGGCAAAAGCACCATTAACCACAAAATCTTGGTTACGAGTCATGTTGAACCGCAACTTCAAACAGTCATTATAAGTTCTAGAGTCTCCGCGGGAAAGAAGTGATATACAATTCTTATCTTCAACAATTCTAAACCTAGAATAAATATCATTTAACGCAATGAAACTTCTAGTATCTTTTCCTGCAACGACCTCCACTCCAGATAATAACAATACGTTGGAGTAGTGCTCTCTGTCGAAATGTCTGTCAGTATCACTATACCACGAATGAAGACCTTCTTTACTTAATAGTCCTTGGCTTTCAATAAGTTCCAAGATACCACTAGCATTTAGCATTAGCTCTGCGCTAATTTTTTCTCCACCAATAATATTCTTGTACTCAGGTCTGTCTAAAATAACATCGTCTGCACCGGGAGACTTTCCAGGTGTGTGGGATTGGTACTGGTCGTAGGTTCCGTCTAGAATAGGTCCTCGGTCTTGTAAGTCTCCTCCTCTAAAAAAAGGACCAAAGGAATGGTACAGCAAACTGTACGCGTCATCATCTAGCGCTCCATCAAACCTATCAACAAATTCTCTATACAAAGTGTGAACCCCAGAACCCAACCGCCTATTCATCATGGCTTCATGGTCAAAGTTAAGGACAGACCTATCTTTATTTCTATCATATAGCTTCAGAATAATATCGATTAATTGTCTATTGATTTCAAAAACTTTAAATCGTTCTTCTGCTCCAAAAGTACTACACTCGTACGGGGTTATTATGCCTGCGCGGAAAGGGAAAGACGCAGAGACGGGAACGCCTCCAATAGCTTTACTTAGTGTTGGGTATCCACTTCTTCCAGCGGCTATTCCGTTAGATACATCAAAATGTTCTGACGAGACATCGTGATAACTTTGAGATGAAAAGTTCCATCCTTTAGGCACAAAGTAGTACCCAGCGGAAGCTTGCCCAGCCTGAGCTTTTCCAGTGCCTCCGAACGCGCTAAAGTTATATCCATACTTTCCGCTAGAAGCTCCGGTGGCTCCTGCTCCCCATCTATAATCATTGTAAAAATCCATAGAGTGCGGAGAGTTTCTTCCGTTTCTTGAAAAGAACCTTCCTGGGAGATTGTACCTTAAACTTCTTGAACGATTTCCAAATCTATCAGGAACCGTTCCCGTAGTATTCCAATACGTAGCCGAAGAATCCGGAATGAACCTTCCTTCTTGATGTTCTCCCGCACTAACACTTCCATCCTGCTTTCCAGGGAATCCTATATTAACAACATCATTTAAAATGTTTGTAGCAGCGTCTTGTTTAGAATAGTCTCCTTGAATACAAAGACTTCCCCACGGAGCTAACCCTCCAACACCCCAAGGTCCACCTCCACCATCATTAAGATTATTTGTTATTACCGTGTGGATTTGAACTTTCAGAGGTACAAAATCTCTAAACACTTGATGCAACATTCTTAAGTTTTCGAGATTAAGTTTAGAATTTGTTTTTTGCCTAAAATCTACATCTAAAGCATTAATGTCCAAAACCATAATTGAAGACTTTGTATTCCAATAATCATATAAATTAGTGTTATCTTCAAACCCGCTCCTTAAAGGGAGACCACTAGCATTTGGAGGCAAGCTTAATGCAGATGTTAAAAATTTAAACCTATGTCTGTCCCCTGGCATAGGGGGAGTTTGGTCGAGACCTAAATTGGTTTTGCAGTAATCAAAAACATATTTGGCTTCAGTTTTAGGAACCCCACATCCTCCAGCCCCTACACCTTGAACTAATATGGAAGATAGAGACCTTAGTGCTGGCAAGGTAATGTACGAGTCCGTATAAAATCTGTCTTTTTCCCATGGGGGTATAGTTACTAATTTACCTCTATGCTCAAACCCGTTAGGCGAGTTTGGATTAGAAACTATTGAGTTCCACATTTCACTCTGCCTAAACGGTTTTCCTTTATTCCAAATAATTTGATGCTCGTTATCAAGTTTTTCTAGAATCATATCTACTATAAACCTGATATTGTTATCCATATCATCTGGGTCGTAGTTGACCGTGACGTTATTATTGGCTCCCCAATGTCTAGCCCACTTTTTAACCTCAGCCGGGGTTGCCGAGGTTAGGAATGATTCGGTCTTCAAAACATAATAAATCATGTTCGGAAGGTAAGACTCCCAAGTTTCATCTAGAGAACTTGTTGGGTAAAATATATCTCTATCAAAAATATACTCTACGACCGCATCCAAACCGGACGCAGTCCCTTTCATAGTATACGCAGTTACAGCGTTTCTAAGTTGTTGTCTCCATTCTGTAACGTTGGAGCCTATTGTTTTCCAACCGATGAGGGTTGCTAAGTATGATAAAAATTCTTGAGGGCAATTATCAATATCGATAAGGTCTGACAAGGAATCAACTACGTGATGTATGTCGTAAGACGCAAAACCTACAGCTTTTAAAAACTTTTGTAAAGACCCACTGTTAGAAAACTTAGTAGGTAGTAAAGTAGAAGAAACAAAAACATCAAAACTATCCTGTACGATTGAGGTGTCATCCATATTCGGAGACCACCAAACAGACATAATTTTAGAATATGCATCTAAAAGTTGGGTTCCCGACAGGTAAGTTTCCCCAGAAACCTGAGACACTCCGGAGACATAAGCCGTAGGCATAAAGCTACTGGCAGGAAGTTCAACATAATCGTTCTCCCGGTTTTTCCAAACATACTCAAACAGTTTCTCTAAACAATCTTGCTCTGTAATATCTTCCCCTTTGAACGTTTTTTCAACCCACAGACTGGAGACAATAGAGCTTAACTCTACGTGCCCATTCGCTATTGTTTTCTTTGTTGCGATAGCGGGACCGGAGCTATTAAAAATATACAACAAGCCTAGCTTATCAACTAACTCGTCATGAATATTACCTAAAGTGTTTGTTCCTCCTCCTGTGCTTACATGTAATGAGGAGAATCCTGGAACGCCGCCGTCATCTCCGGAGGCAAACAATCTATAGGCATGGTTTTTATACCCAAACGCTCCTTCCCCGTTTAAAATTAAAGCGCTAAGAGCACTGGTTTGAACAAAGTTTTCAAAATCGGCTGAAGCGGTAAACTCAGAAATATCTCTACCTAATGGAGCAAAAACATAATCATTAATAGTTTTTGGCGTAATCCTGGTGGTTTTGTTAGCCGGGATAAATTTTTTCCACAGCTGTTCCTCCGTTAGGTTACTAGTATCGAACATAGAGCTAGCATAACTTATTACTTTTAAATAATTAGCTAGTGCCACATATGATAGCTCTTCCTCAACCGCATAGTTTAAATCTTCCCGGTCTGTGTACAGGGAAGGGACAAGCGGGGTTATCTTGTCGATATAGTTATATTTTTGTATAGCCATTAGATTAAATCAATAGTTAGTTCGAAGTTATTTAATTGAATTAACTCATTAAAGTTTACGTGGATATCTCCGGGGAAATTATCAACTCTAAAATATCGGACTCCATCAACATCGTGCATATAGTTCTGCAGTTTGGATATAGACAAGGCTTGTCCAAATTCTCTACCATCAACATTAAAGTATGTTGTTAATGCATCAGCTGCTCTTTGTTTTATTGCATTTTCTTGCTGCTTGTCATCGGCGTCTATCATCACGGTACAATTTAAATCCAAAGTTCTAATAACTCCGTCAACGATAGTAAGTTCATCTGTCATCATTTTTAAGTTGTTAAGATGGTTAAGAAGTTCTTCTTTAAACAGAAGAGAGCACCTTTCTAGTTGAAGAGCTGACGCTTTAGCTAGGCAGTAAATATCGATGTTATTGGCTCCGGCACCATTGTCGCGGAGAACAGCCATAGCTTTCCCCATAACCCCAGTAGTGGACGTAAATGAATTAGCTTGCGACGTGTAATCATCGCCGGTCACACACCGGTGTTGTGATTTAAACACATGAGGATAGTATTTTTTTGCATGTGCGGGAGACTCTGAATTAGTGCCTCCAGTAGCAGTGGTGTTGTTGTATACATTAACAGTAGCCGTAGTTCCTGGTTTTGTTCTAGTAACAAATACAGATGCATTATTTATAGTTTTACGAGCAATATTTCCTCTCTCTCCACCTCCAGTTCTATAGAAAACTTTAGCCGCAAGTCCCGGGGTTGGTCTCTTACCTTTCGTCCCATTTCCAAATCTTATAGTAGCTTCGTAAACATTATTGTAATCCTTCTCAAACACAGCTTCAGTAGCGGAGGCTAAAAATAAAGAATCAGTTTCTTTCCATAATGTCCCGTCTGCGGAAGAAACTTGAACACTTCCTTCTACGACTGGGAACTTTCCTAACTTGTGTTTTGATTCTTCGTCCGTCGTAGAAAATGTTATGTCTTCTTCAACTAGTTCACCTTCCATTAAGTAAAAATTAGAGTGTATAAAATTATTAAGCTTAACATCAAAAGTTAAGTCCCCTATACTACTCGCATCAAAAGTGATTGTTCCGTCCGAGTTTCCTTTGTAAATTGTAAAAGTTGTATCTTTACCATCTTTTCCAGTTACACGGAAAGTTCTCTCCGCTTGTGCTATTTTAACAGCGTAGTACGCGTCTGAGAGACCTGTAAAGAAATCACTACCCAAGGTTATTACAGCTTCTGCTTTGGCAGAAGTAGGTCCTTTTAAAGTAACTCCAATTAATTGTAATAGCTTTTTAAGATTAGTTTCTGACCTTACAGTGGGAAGATAACTTTCATTTGCTAAAAAATCTGCCTTTAAGGATATTACACTTGCTAAGTATGCGAACAGCTCGACAAACATAACTCCCATATCTGATTCAACAAAATTAGTGTACTGGTCAGGGTACACCGCTTTCATATAATCCAAAAGAGCTTTCTTATATGACTCAAAGTCTGTAATAGAATAGTCAATAAAGGCAGCTTTTTGAGAATCCGGTATTGCTGCGAATCTTAGGTAGTCGGACTTAATCGTACCGTCAAAAGATGATACGTTGTATAAAGGATTAGTAGGGAAAGCCATGGTTAATAAGCGAGGACAATTGAGGCAGATGCAGCGGCATCTTCTTTTAAAGCGATTACGAGTTCTACTAGAAGTTTATGCTCTGAAGTTGTTCCAGTCATTTCATCAGACCCTAAGTAAAGGTCATACTTAAACTTTTCAACTTCATTAAATTCTAAGACTTCGCATGAAAGTACATCAACACGAGGCTCGTATAAGGAAATAGTTCTTAAAATATCATTCTTAATATCATCTTTTAAGTAGTCATCTAATAGCTCAAAAGGTGCCATATGGATATTTGTTCCAAAATCAGGGAGCATAACTCTATCTCCTCTCTTTGTAATTAAAAGGTCAATAACATTGTCTTTGACCAACTCAATTCCATATTTATAAGAAAAAACACCACCCGGATTGTGCGGAGACAATGACGAATTTAATCCGGCAACCTGCTCCTCAATATTTGTAGGAGCATATTTTACCGTATACGCTTGAGAATTTCCTAGTACCGTCATGACCTATAAGTTTCTATATTTTTGAAATACCCTTTCTGGGCATCGTAGTTTTTAACAACCTCCTTAGTATTTAGAGGTTTTGAGTAAAATTTAACACTTCCCAAGAACCCATCAAGACCACTTCTTGGAATTTTACGAGAAGAACCAGTTGGACCTAGGGGATGTGCAGACTGACCTCCTAAAGCAGGTCGATGCTGACCGTACACTCCGCCGTACCTATCTGTTTTTAAGGTAGTTCCGGCATATTGTTTATACTGGTCGTTTGTGTTGGCTCCAAGGAACCCTAATGGAGTAGTGTTGAATCTTGCGTCCTTATCAATCATATCGGAGTACCCTCCTCCTAAAATCCAAGGTGTGAACACAGGAGACAGGGGCAGGTCTTGCATGCCTTCTTTTAAATCCTCCGCTTTTCCGTCAGTCGCATACCAACTCCGATAAGTGTTTCTTTCGTTAGTAATTGCAGTCGGAACGTTAAGAGGACGCTTCTCAGGTATATTGAAAGCGGTGGAAATAGCCGAGGTTGCTAGCAGTTTACCGTCCAAGAAAACGGAGACAGTATCCTTTATGTAATTAAAAGATACATTATAGTGAGAAAATTCGGTGTCACAAGAAGAGCAGGACTTCCCATCAATAGTTTCTTTGGTTACTGAAACTTTCATTCCAAGCTCAGTACCAGACACCATATTTCCAACAAGAGCAGGATTTGCTAAAGTTACACCATCTTCATCCTTAATGTCTTTTTCTTGAATTGCGATACTATGACCCCATTCCCATCCAGCTTGTTCGCCGACAAGAGAGTTTTGACCTACAGTAGGAAGTATTACAAACTCTAATTCTCCATTACTACTAGATTCATAATTTGCTTTTGTGTCGGTATGGTCGGTAAGTCCAGAAACAGCTGAATCTCTAAACCCTATAACCAAACCTCTAACCTTTTCATCGTCGTCATGTTTAATATCAGATGTTATTTTTTGACCGACTTCTGCTCCTTTTCCGCTGTTTTCACAAGCGGCTACAACCCTGTACCTGTGATGTCCTGTCAGTCCCGAGGACACTTCCGGTATATGGGTCCAGAAATCTAAAGCCCAACCTTTCTCATTATAAGTAAGACCATTCATTCTATCCCCAGGAGGGTATAATTCACCGTCTTTAATATTGTTAGGAATCCTAACATAACATCCCCCTTGGTTATTTTTACTATCTTTGGTGTTTATAGGGCGGTAATAAATTCCATACCGGTCTTCAGGGTCATAAATGGCTCCTCTGAAAAACGGGATAGAGAGACCTGAAGGGAACGCATGGTCAGTAGAGGATGCGACTAGCTTTCCGTTTAGCTGAGTTGAACCTTCGGCATAATTATCTAGAAGATACTCCCTGGAAGCAGGCTTCACTACGTCAGGCGTTAAGAAATTATAACAAACCTCTAAACCTTCCGTTACTATTGCATCTCCTAAAGCCTTAACATAAGCCCCTGTCCCTGAGACCCCAGATTCCGCTTTTACGAAATCTCCTTTGGAAATCTCATCAACATTAAAATCCTTCAAATATACCGTGTCTAGGAACGGATTCCCTTTAATAAAAATTGGTTCCTCAGCAGAAATTATGCTTTGAACATCTTCGGAGATGGTTATCCTTTCTTGTTGTTCTATTTCAGGGAGTAGCCCAGAGCCTTTCAGATAAGAAAAATCATTTAAAGGAGCCCGGTCTATTCTCTTTCTAATACGAATAGTAGAAGCTTCTTCCGGGAAGTCTACAACAACATCTCCAAAAATTTTAATTATATCAGTTTGCGGGTCAAAAGGTACATCAGAGCCGTCTAATTTATAACCGTTGGTCGCAAGCAAGTGCCGCATTTCGGGTCTGGTTAATGTTTTTATAATTACATCTGGTCCGAGTCTATGTTCTTTACCAGTTATTTCTATATTCCCAAACAGAGCAAACAGTTGAAGTTGTTTTTTCCGTCTTTTAATTTTCTCTTCATAAGCATCTCCATTAGCTGCTTGGCTTCGTTTGAAGGACAAAACAGTAGGACTTCCTGACGTAAACCCGGAGTCGATTAGAGCGTCTATTTCAGACTCTACTTGATTAATGTGAGTGTTCCTATCTCTGTGGTAAGCTTGAAGAACTTCGTCGATTTCCATCAACCTATCAACATACCCGTTAGGGTCTTCATATGCAAAATCATCTGAAAAGACTGTATTTGTAATTAAACTAAAATCATCTATATCAACAGCCTTCCCCCTACCTCCTAAATATGGAGCAAAATCCAAATTCCAGGTATTAGATGCCATCGGCAATAACTCTGAGTTAGGAATTCCTCCATTTCTAGAATCATAATACAGACCATCCTCTGATAATATAAATTTTCCGTCTGTGGAAATAGGAGGTCCGTAAACTAAATCAAACTGAGACTCTGGCAAGGGTGTTTCTTCTGCGTCTCTTAATTGTGCAGCGATGGACTCTCTATAAACCTTATTTCTTTTATAAGGCTTAATTACGGAATTTTCTACTAGAGAAGAATAGGACTCTATAGTATCTAACTGTTGTTGTGTTAGAGATTCAGCAAACAACGCATCATGGTTAAGTTTTGGCTCAGGAGAAACCCCAGACGCTCTTTCTTTTAAAATACGATGTATCGTATCCAGCTGGCTGTTAACTACAGCCGCTTCTTGGGAAATGCGAAGATATGAAGAGTATACTCGTCTAATTTTATTACTTCCAAAGTTATCCCTTAACGCTCCAGGGGCTGGGAAGAGTCTTTCTAATTCATTTTTGGCATTTGTTATATCTGCCGACAGATTTTCGCTATAAGGGGCTCCAGATTTAAACACCTCTTCCCCCGAATTTAAAAGCATAATCATCGTATCGATAGAGGTAGAAACGGTCGATAAAGCATTCCTAGACTGCTGTTCGGATTTAATGCCTGAGTTTGGTGATACAAACAGTTGTCTGTTTTGGTCTCTATTTACTTGTTGGTGTTGTCCTGTAAGTCTAACGAGACGGGACCGTGCGTTTGATTGTCTTCTTAGCAATCTATTAAGCTCGGTCGTCATTGTATTAGACATGGCTGTGAGAGCCGTGCTATTTAATAATCTTAACGTGTTTTCTGAAATCATTGTATTGAACCTCCAACTTTTACGAATCCTCCGGTAGTAACGACATGGTTACAGGTTGTAGGACTTCCGACAGTTGCCACAACCAAACCATTAACTTTAAAAAACCCAGGACCAGATTTAATCTGCCACTGTCCTTCTGGGTGAGGCTCTGGAAAACTATGCGTAGTCCCAGTAGCACCAACATGCGTAATTGGAGAGCCATTTATTCGACAGAACGCCTGACCTTCCAAAACTATACCGTCCGGGACATCTAGACGGCTTCCTACTATTGCGACATTAGACATTTAACTTACCTTTGTTTGTGTTGTATTTTTTTACCTCATTATTATGTATGGTAGATACCGACTTAACATCTATCTCTAAAGAGGCTACTTTTTTAACACCCCCTGTAAACAACCCCTGTTTTGTAACTGAAAAGGAGCCTTCGGAAGCAGGCTTGGCTTTAGATTTTTTTAATCCAGAACCTCCTTTAGTTGTATCTGTAACTTTAGAAACAGCAACAGAGTCAGTAACAGTTATACTAGGGTTATTAGCAACTCCTTCAATCCTAAAACTATCAGGAGATTGACCAAATATTTGCCACAGTCCAGGGTGAACAAGAGATGTTAATAAGGTCATTGCGTTACCTCCCAAGAACCAGAACCATGATTAAATCTATAAGTTACTCCCGCTAAATTGTAATACTCTGCTCCTTCGTATTCATACAGCCCTTCATAGTAAACTACTAACTCCTGCGTTCCGGTAGCGGTTAAAGAGTTCTCCCTGCACACAATGGTAAGAGATTCTCCTTCCGAACCATCAACACCTCTAGGCTCTAATCTAATACGCTCCCCTCCTAATGAAAACGTATCTTCTACTAAATCTAAAGAAGAAGTTCCATTTGCTATCGCTGTCATCGTGTTATACGGAACGTCTGTGGCACTAGCGTATACCGGGAATCTATATTTAATAGGTTCTAAAAACCCAGACTTCGTCCTCTTATATAAATCATACACTGCCTTTTCTGATTTATTATACTCTGCAGCGTAAATTAATACTTTGGTTATTGTTAAAGCTCCTTTTCCAGAAGGAATTTCCTGACCGTCTCCAAAAGAAAATGGCATCATCATCGGATAAGACGAATTTGTGCAAATATCAATAAACTCATTAGACGAAGTAAAAAATTCTGTGCCGGTAGCTTCATATGAACTTCCAGAGAGACGTACTCTGCTAATGTTGGATTTTTTAGTCCTAGGACTTTTAACATAATCGAACCCGACATTAATTAAAGGAGATTCTTCGCTAATCTCATTGGCATATCCAACCCCATCATTGTAAAGCTGGAGATACCTGTAAGCGCCTTGAGTTTCCTGACCTGCATGGTAAAAAGTTTCTATATTTTTATGGTAAGTAGGGTTTTGGTCTACAAAAGTAGCAGAGACTGCTGAAAGACCTACGGAATCCGCAGGGGTAGCTGACACGTCTAAGTACAATTGGGTGTTAGGGGGGAGTGTAAAATCATCTACTTTCGTTACATGGTAAAACGTGTTAAGACCACTTTGGGAATCTTTCTTACTGTTCGCGTGCCCGTACGTGGGAGGAGTTCCAGAAATAGACTGGTCATCGGAAGTCCATCCTAAAAAATCATGAGTGTGAAAGTATTGTATATCATTAGAAAGTGATTTAACTCCTCTTGGACCGGTAGTTCCGTGCAAAGAAACAACATCATACTCACTAACTCCGAGAAATAAATCTACGTTAAAAATAACTGGAACTGTATACACTGCTTCGTGACTGGCAGTTTCTCCCGTATTCTCCCCGGAAACATACACTGTATAATAAGATTGTGGTAAAATGTCTGCGGCTGCGGGGTCTACGTTGGGGTAAAGTTTAAAATTGGAAATGTCTACAGGCACATCAGAATTATTCTGAATTAACTGCATACGTGTTAACGTGGAACTTACAGGGTAAGCGACTTCTAATCTATCAACCATTACGAGCCACCTCCTAGAGGACCTGCACTACCTCCAGCATCGGTGTACCCGGAACCAGCGTCCTCTGCGGTAACTCTCGTACTGTCTGCAGAAATTGAAGGGGCTGCGACTACATATCCCGGTTCTCCGTAAACCTTATAAGCTTTACTTCCAGTTCTCTGTTCTGCAGATTCAGCTCCTCTTGAAGGAGGGGCGTAAATCGCAGGCATTGGAGGTTGAGACCTAGTCAAGTCAGGAAGAGTTTGTAATGTCGGAGGAGGGGTTATACCTTCCCCTCTCCTAGACGGAGACGCAGCTCTATACCCAGGAGTTCCTCCAGGGAATGAAGAGTTTTGATTTCCTCCAGTCATTGAATCGTCTAATTTACCTTGTTTGATTTGGGTTTGGTTTGGTAATTTAGAAGTCGACCAGTCTAACGTACCGTCTCCAATACCTCCGTCGTCACCTTGACTTTGCATCCATTCATCACGGGTGGCTCCTCCTCCTGGAGGGTCTATTCTGTCGGCTTGATACGTATCACTACCTCCTCCGCCGCCGCTGCCCCGGTCAATGAAATCTTGCATAGCTCCCCCTCCTGGAGGTTTTATTCGTTCAGTAACATAATCACCACCGCCTCCTGTGTCGAGTCTTATAGGGTCGTCTCTACCAGGAAGTCCAATTCCTCCGCCGCCGCCTCCTCCTCCGTCAGAGTCGTCAAACGTTTCTTGGGTAATAGGTTGTCTATCAACACCATATCCAGGAGTGGTTGGAGAAATACCTAAAGTTACAGGAGTTGGAGGACCTGAAGGTGGAAGTGTAGGAGTAGTTGGAGTAGTTGGTGTAAAGGGTCTCGGAGGACTCGTAGGCGTAGTTGGCGCAGTCGGAGTCGTTGGCGTAGTTGGGGATGTCGTTGGGGGAGGAACCGGAGGTACGGGAGCAGTAGGGGTTATTGGGGTAATAGCACTACTGTCTGGAGGTAAAGGAGGAGTAGGGATTGTTGGGGTAGTTGGAGTGACTGGAGTTCCAGGTACGGGAGGTTGTCCTCCTCCACCACCACCGGCTCCACCACCGTTACCTGGAGGTGGAGGGAATCCGTCACCTGGTCTTGGAGGTACTCCTTCTCCCCACGGAATCCCAAGGTTTGCATGAACTCCGTCAATCAACCCATCTATGTAATCGTCAGTTTCATCGTCTTCTGTGGTTAGCTCTTCTTGTTCACCACCTTCACCTTCACCTTCGGTTAGGTCAGGGTTAGGCTCTCCTACAGTAGCACCTCCTCCGAAATCAATGTCTTTATCGTCTTCTAAATCAAAACAAGGTTCTAGAGTTTGGTCTGCGAAAGGAAGGTCGGCGGTATTGTTGAAATACCTGTCACCTAGAGGACCAGACTCGTAGGTTCCTTTGTTTATCTCTACTACTTCACCTTCAATAACAACATGTTTGCCTGATATAAGTATACGCTCTTGCGCTGTTAAAGTCATGTAATCGGTTTTTGCTATAAACTTACCAAGATTGTTATCGCCTAATAATATAAGACCTGCTCTCCCGGAGTTCAGAACCATCTGATTTCTTTCAGAAACCATTTGTATATTTTGCATTGTTGGTTCGTTAATGCCATTCTTAATTTGGAATTTTCCTTTAGACCTCATACCAATTGAACCTAAAGGTCCGTCTTCTTCATTCTCATTCCAAGCATTCATACAAATACGGTACTTAGCAGCTGCTGCAATGTCTCCTTCTTCGATGTCTATTTCTAAATTGCCTGACGCTAAATTAGTAATCAAAATATGAGCGTCCTCTACATCAGAATCAAGAACAGTCATATTAATATTTCCTTCTCTAGCTTCTAAAAACAAAGAGTTCCTAGCATATACTTGAATGCTATCTTCTACTCCTGCTGCTCCAGCTGTAGACTGAATCCATATGCGGTTGGGACCTCCTTCTTCCTCCCATTCGTCACCATCAGCAATAATTATCCGGTCTCCGGTTTGATGGTAAGGAACAGAGGGCTCGGTACCTACTTCTGTTCGCGGGTCAGCATCATCTAAAATAATTCTTTTACCACCAGGTGTTTGTATAGTTATATGTTTTTCTTCATTTTCTGAAGTATGTTTCTCCGACATGATAATTTTATTACCTTTCGGAGTTTTCCAGATATACTGTTCAGGTAATTGATTTCCTTCATACGCTAAGAATCCTTCAGGGATTCCTCTAGTTCGCTGCATCGGGTCTCCTTCTTCTCTTCCTCTTTTTGCTAAATGGTCTTCGTCTTCTCTTTTTTGCGCTTCTGAGCCCTTTCCTCTGGGCTGTGTAATTATAGGTTTACCCCCAGGCTCTATAGTTGGCTCGTATACACAAGAAAACCAAACCCATCCGTGTGCAGTTTTGGTTATTAAAACTAACGCTCCTTCTCCGGGAACAGCAAAAAACCCATAGCCAGCTCCTCCAAAAGGAGCAGCCATTTTTACAGAAAACGTCTTATCCCCGTTAATCTCCGGGCAGGTTACGATTATGTTTCCTCCTTTCTTGGCATCAGCTACGCCATTAACTCTAGCTGCATATACTTTACCTTCCGTTGCTTTTACTCCTCCTAAGGCTTGAGTGGGTTCTTCTCCGCCTTTAGACATGGAGCCTTCATTTTTTGACAGCACTGAGATTTGCTTTTTAAGAGCATTAACCTCTCTGTCCAGCTCGAAAAGTTTAGTTTGTAGCTTAACCATATTAATTCATATATTGATTTTCTACTGCCTGAAGCACTAGGTCTGTTTTAAACCCGACATCGGTAGAAATACTATGTGACCAATCGACAATATAATATTTACCACTCAAACCGTGACTCCCTGAGCCTCCTCTAACATCAGGTACTTGTAAATTAACTCTTCTGTTGGTTTCAAAAGCGGAGGATATTTCAGGAATACCTAAGCATCTAACCTTTACTTGGAAAGCCGCAGCTCCCCAGTTTACCGCAGCTTTAGCAGCTCTCTTTGTAGACTCTATAGGCTTATCTTTATTTCCTTTAGATTCAGTTATGTTGGCATCTGTAGGCTGGGTTACTTTATCTCCAGGGTCTACTTCTTCCCCATCTACTTCAGCTTGGGATTCCGCAGTAGCATCGCCAGTCGAGAGGTCGGCAGCTTTATCTCCTATAACACCTTCCGCTTGAGGTTTTCCAGTACTTTCTGCTGAGCTTTTAACTTCCCCTTTAGAGGTCTCTTTCCCTACCTTTTCTTTTGTAGCCTCTCCGGCAGTACCACTTTCTGCTTCCTGTTTAGATACCGATTTTTTAGGACCTTGAACTGTATACGTTTTTAACGCAGCCAGCACTGAGTGATTAACGTCTAGACCTTCTACGATAGAATCCCAACCTCCAACAGTCAGTGTTAAATCTCGTCCTCCTATATTAAATGATTTCACACTTGCTATAGGGTCGGCGTCTGCGAACATGTATGAAGGAGCAATAACTAAATAAGTTCTTCCTTTTACTGGGTTTTTAACAACCTTTTTCCCAAGCTTGCTTTTCTTACTTATGTTTGCGCCGTCCAAAAACTTCCATTCCAAATCTTCCCGGGACTCCGTACTACTGTCATGGGCATTAACCCATTTCAAAACATGAGAGAGCCAAGCTTTAACATCTTCTCCTTCCTCTATAGCTAAAGAAATAGTAACTTCTTCTTCTCCTTTATCATCTCCTCCAGAGTCTCCAGAGTCACCTCCTTCCTCTTGAGCGTAAAGACGGTCATCTTCAAAAGGATTAGAATTGTAAATAAAATCATTTAAACCTTGAGAACCCATAGGGGACTCACCTTCAATATCAGTGTTTTCTAGTAAATCCGTAAGTGAGTCTATCTGTTCCAACCTGCTATGAAACTTAACAGTCTCTGCAGAAACTATCGCTTGAGATTGTGAAGTAAGCCTAAACCCGAAAACCCCTGTTCCAAATTTTACATTATCAAATCTCTTAGGAGGAGGTACTTCAAAAAAAGAATTACTCATTCCAGGAGAAAACTCTCCAGGCTTCAACAAGTTCTTTCTCAAAAAAGAAAAAGTGGGAGGAGTGTTTGTCCACCTACCGTCAACAGTTCTAGACCATTCTCTGATGGATGTTTCAAAATACCCTCCATCAGCTGCGTCTAGGGGGATGGGGGCTTCTCCATTATTCCAAAATTCCAATCTTCCTTCTACTACCACATTATCAAAAATAGGAGCAGTGTTATAAATTGAACTTTTCAAATGAACTAATTTATACATGGACTCGGAAGGACCGTCTACCATCGGAAGAAATCCTGACTGAGCTACTGCTGGTACTGCTGGTATGTTTTCTTCACCTAACAAAGTTTGAAAATCGGAGCCTCTAGTAGACATAGCTTGAAATCCCCTGTCTCCCACTAAAGGGCTATCATCATAATCACGATGTTCACTAGCCCAAGGGTTGTCGGTAGCATTTCTACTATCTCCCCACAAAGAATACAAGTCACCGTCCGGGTTATCAGGGTCTCTTATAACTTTAGGTGGAGGGATTGACACTTTAAAAGGAGACTCTGCAACAAGCAGCTCTGCTGCTTCATCTTTAGCTAAGGCTTCGTTCATTCCGTCACCTCCAGCATTTCCTCCCCCTTCAGAAATATTATGGTCTTGCCATCTAAAGCCCCCATACTCTCCAGGTTTTCCTCCAGAGGAGCCAGAGCCATAAGCTCCAGGCGCTCCTTCCTTAA
>CEQA01011984.1_pt1 | contig 30249 bp, 42 predicted proteins | sample 530501 | NCBI WGS metagenome assembly CEQA01 (sample SAMEA2620227, study PRJEB7988) | marine metagenome | isolation source: saline water (ENVO:00002010), including
CTTGATCGCGGCTTCAAACTCGTTGGCTTGTGTGCCGGTTTCTCCGCTGGAAACGAAGGTTACGCCGCGACTGAATGTTGAAACCTTTGCGCTCATCCTACGAAGTCAGTTGCTACTATTGTTGAAGTCCCGCTTGCAGTAGCAACCCAAACAGAACCGTTGTAGTTATCGACTGTCAGAACACCACCATCACCCTCTTCTGCACCACTTGCCGGTGAGAGGATAAAAGAATATTGCTTTGTCCCACCCAGTGCCGGTGCAGAACCAAAACGCACATATACCTTTGTTGCCCCTACGTTCTGAATCGACAACGAGCGTCTGTTACTTGTCTTTTGCAAGACCTGTGTTGCGGTGCTGCTGACACCAAAAACATCGTCAGTGTTGATTGCTACGTTTACCTGTTTAACTGTTGGCATGAGAATAAGTCCTTACGTTGAAAAATTCGTTTTGTTGTGATTGTCTTTCCTGCACATCCAATTGCGCCAGAAGCGCACCCTGCGCTTGCTGTTCCTCCAGCACTGCGATGTGTTCCTTTTCGTCGTGCTTCAGCAAATCTGCCGCAGCACCATGCACTATGTAATCTCTGAAGATGTGGGGTATCTCCACCAACTCCCAGTAAGAATTGGTTCCACCCACTGTTGGTGCATTGTTTGAAAAATTGTTTGATACTGCGGTGTACAAATCAAACACACTGTCGTCTGCGACCTCCCTATACCTGACTACATCGTCTGTGTAATAGGTTGTGGAAGCTGAATACTTCGCAGTGTGCGTTGTGTCCGGTGTCTTAACCCTAAACTCAACATACACCTCATTGGGACCGTCAGGGCATTGTATGCCGTTGTGACTTAAAAAGAACCGTCTGTTCTCCGCAGTACCATCAAGCTTGCGGTTCTTGTCCCAGATGTTTGTTGGGGTTCCTATCTTGTTTGTCTCCCAGGATTGTTCCAGTGCCACATACTTGTCGAACAGGGGACGTTCCCCCCAGTAGCTTGCGTTTGTTGGAACTGTTCCCGCAGAAGCATCCGTGTGCATTTGGTAGTATTTGTCTGTTACATAGTAATAGACACAATCCCCTACTGCGTAGTCCGTTGTTGAATCGTACTTACTGCTTGAGTAGGAGGACTTGAGTTCCGCCCAATCCGCATGGATGACTCCGTCTGAATCTGAAGGAGCGTTTGATGTTGTCTTCAAGGCGACAACGTACCTGTCAGCGTTCCGGTCATACCTCTCTGTGAGCGCAGCATGGGAACCGGATGCCCAAGCTTGTCTGAAGGTGCGCTTCTCAATACGCATGAGATCGGTCCACTCGGTCCTCTCCCACGCTTCGCGTAATCTTGCTTCTATAAAAGCTTCAAGAAACTCCGCATCATCATTACTTAAATCAGCGTAGTTTCTCTGACTTCTTTCAGCAGCACGTTTTAGTAGGTCGCTATAACGAACCTTACGCATGTTTCCAAGGAGCGGCTATTGGGTTATCCCGTGTGAACTTCTCAATGTTCTTCTTGTCTGACCAGAAGTGAGGGTCCACCTGCTGCCAACGAAACCAAGTTCGTGCGTCAGTCACGGACAATAACTCAAACTCGCAACCTTTCTTCCGCTCGTAGTTGCGATGTCTTTGTGCCGTCCGCTTCAGACGGGAGAAGGTTTCACCCCTCTCCCGTTGAAGCTTACGATTAAGAACCCCCCCCAAGCGAAGTTCGCGTTCAAACGACTTCTGTTTGCTTGGGGTGAGGTTGTTGAATTTAGGTATAAATACCTGTGCCATTAAGTACCGTGGTTGTCGGCGGCCAAGATTTTGCCGTTTGCCTTCGGGTTCTTTACACAAAGCGTGTAAACCGCTTTAGCATGTCCACGAGGTCCACCACCACGATCCTCAAAGGTCTCGGTGTGCATTGCGTCAAGGAACTTCAGTTCCAGAAGATCCGTGTCCAGTATGAGTCCGGAATCGTCGTCATTGGTAAACGCAAGCGTATCTTCGGCGGAAGCGTTTTCAGCACCAGTATTAGTACCACCCAAGAACACACTTGGAACAATGTTGATAATACCGAAAGACGAGTTGAAGGTCTTGACCTCCATGTTGATCGTCTTGCTACCGGCTTGCTCGTTAACTTGGTAGCGAGTCTTGCCGCTGGCTTCAACGCGAGTGAAGTTGTCAATAATATCAACAACAATCGGAGACATGACACCCATGTAACTCTTCTTCTCACCGGAAACCTCAAACAATGTCTGAAGAACAGTGTTTAACTGACCTTCAGTCATGTCGTCACTGCCACTAGCAGCATCACCATCGGAGATAGCGCCAGCGCGAGCGCGGTAATCTGCTGGAACATCAGAAGGTCCAGCAGAATCAATCCAATCAAACAAGCCACGCGAAGCGTAAGCACCTGAAGTGTTATCTCGATCCTGAGCGCCGCAAACAACCGCTTCAATGTCGCGCTTTAGTTCGCGTACCGACTTGGATTTTGCATGGTCAATTTCAGAATCAATACCTGCTTGGTCAACCGCTTGCTGAATGTCAGATACACCAAATTCACGTTTTGAAATGTGAATATAGTTTCCTAAACGCGCACGGTTTTCGGATTTGTTAAACCATGAGGAACTGTCGTGACCTTCCGCAGTTGATGCAACTTTGGCAGGGGACAGGTCTTCACACAACCACTCCGTAAAAACGGAATTTGTAGAACCTTTGGAAATCGCACTGGTAACAGGGGTAACTTCCGGTTCTATGATGCTGATAAAATCAGCTAACTCCTCACGATTGGCTTTAGAAGGACCAGTCGTATTGGTGTTGTATAAGTCATAAGTATTTGCTTCGGGCATAATATTTATTATTTATTTTTGTCTGTTGGCAGCGAACCAGTTGGTGAGGGAACCTCTTGACCCTGTGTTGATGAGTTCCTTGTGTGCGTCCTCCAACCTTGCTGCGCCGCTATTGCGGACAGGTTTAGGTTGCGCTTTCGGTCTTGTCGCAGTGCGAGTGGGTTTGGCCGCTTTCGCGGGTTTCTTCTTACCCCCATTCACCATCCGGTTGTACTCCTGCAATCCAAGCATGTAGATGCTCACATTTGCTTGCCAGTTGGGTCGCATCCTCAATTCGGGTGCTTCCCGTACAACTGACATTGCTTGCTGGTACTGCGGACTCGATTTGTCTTTCCAATAAGGAAAGACATCCTCGACTGCGCGACGAATGCTGCTTTCTTCCCGCAGGTACTCCTCCCGTGACGGTACATGTTCCTCCAACTCGTACTCGATGTCGGACATCATGCGCCTTACGTCACTTTCAGAATACTCACGTTCCTCCCCGTTTTCGTTAGCGGTAAAACCATCATGGTTTTCTCTTAACCACTTCTTCCAACGAGTAAGCTTGGACTTATGTTCCTTTAACTCCCCCAGGGTTTTGATCTTTGACAACGGGTTATCACCAATTTGTATTGGTGTTTGATCGGGGTTTGCGCTTTCAAGTTGCTGCTCAAGCTCGGCAATCCTCTCGGCTTGCTTGGTTGCTTGTTCTTCAGCTTCCTTGGCTCGCGCCGTTAACTTTCCAATCCGTTTATTGATCTTCTTCTGGAGATGCTGCGGGACGTTTGGGTCCACTTCGTCATCCTCATGCTCAACCTCATCGGTTTCTGCATCGTCAGAATCTTCAACATCAGAATCATATTCCTGCTCCTCTTCGGATTCATAGGAATCCTCCGCTTCGACAGGAACTTCTTCAGTTTCCTCGACAGGGTTTTCTACGTCAGGAGAGGGTTCGCTATCTGCACTCTCACTTTCATTCTTTCCAACCCTGTTGTTTTCAAAGAACCTTTTAAGGTCGTTCAGACCCATTTCCGCAGTTGGGGAGTCTGCTGCTCCGTCTGTTTCTGTTACCATGCTATTAACCTGCAAGTAGGTGATTTAATCCGATTGTTTTATGTGGGAACAAAAGAAAACCCGCGCACTATGTACACGGGTTTTCAGTTTTTTGATGTTATGCAACTAACAACTATGACCAGTAACCATGAACTAACACTAAAAAAGGTTATTTCTATTCAACATCTTGTTTTTCCTCGATTGCTTTTAACCTGTTCAAGATGTGGTTTACGCAATCTATACCACCTGAACTATGAGCCAATGCACCATGCTCCATTGCGGTCCCTTGATGACTTACATGGGATATAAGTTCCTCCCTGACATCGTCGAGTAGCTTACGCATTGCCGCAAAGCGAGGGTCGCTAATCAGTAGCTTGAGATCGTTCTCCGTCATGCGCCCAACCTCCCAATCACTGCATTCTTTTTCTGCTGCAACTGGAATTGTAACTGCTGCATACGCTTGTCAACTCGACTCTTGAACTCCTCGTCCTGCTGGTAGCGTTGCTGGGCGCTTGGACTGCTCTCCAAGATTTGTTGTAGCACCTGCAAGCGCATCTCATGGGATTGTCCCTCACGGACATCCTCATCCACACCTGCGGACAATCTGGCAAAGACGTTCTTCTCGTCGTCTATCTCCTTCTGAGCCGCAGTCTCCGTTGGCATCAGCAACCGCTCACCCAGCACTGGGTCAATGAAGCTGAACACGACCTGCATGAGTTCCGCACGGTCAACCACTCCCTGTGTGTCAAACTCACCAACGGCAACCTTCAGCAGTTCCAGTTTCCTCTGCATCAACTGCTGGTCAAGGTTAGCCACTGCGAAGTTTAACTGTATGTCAAACTGACCCTGTATATCGTCTCTGCTGGCACTTAACATCTGCGCCTTGGACGAACCCACCACACGGAAGAAAAACTCCTCTGAGGCGAACTGCTGCGTCAGGGCGAGTACCTGTTCCATTACCCTCTGCCAGTTCTTGAGCCACTTGGATACCATGTGCTGTTGGCGCATCATCGCATAGGGTTGGTTCTCCGGTCCTGTCACCCGTCCGAAGTATCGGTCGCATGTCTCACGGACACTGACCTCGATCTCCTTACTACCTGCGTTGTATGCCGGTACGTCCGCATACTGGTAGTCGTCCTGACGAACCCGTGGAACAAGTGTACCTGGCCCCCACTTTGTCGGAGGTCTTCCTGGGGGGTGATGTAACGGTGGCATGGTCGCAAGCGAGTTGCGGTCCACCCGTGCGTCCCACTCGTTCTTAATCTGCTTCTGCCATGTGAACCCTATCTCACCGTAACCTCTGGTATCGTCCACCCTGCGGCTCAACCACTCGCGTCGGAATAACACAAACGGATACTGACAGTGGTCGTAGTTCATTAACTCACTAAACGCAAATGTCTCCTTACCTCTCTCGTTGACAGGTAAGTGAGGTGAGAAGCATGTGTAGTAAATTCCCTGCACATCGTCCTCATCAAGTTTGCGCTCGTAGCAGTGAACGATTTCGTAAACCTCCTTGGCATCGAATATGACCTCCCTGCGTGTTGAGTTGCTTCTCGCTGACAACGCATTGCGGTCCATTGTGATGGTCTTGCCCTTGGTCTTATCAACCACATCCTCAACCCACTTGCGGTCGTATCCCTTGGACTCTATGCCATCGTATAAAGCTTCCTTGGTGACAAACTCCTTGTAGTAACAACGTCTGGCATCCTGCAATTCCGTGGTGTCCAGTGGCACAAAGAAATCCTCTCCAAGCCGCAGCGCCACAACCGTAGGACGGTTCTTCACGGTCATCTTGACCGGATAGGTTGTTGCTCCGGTGGAACGCAGTTCGCGTATCATCTTACGCATCTTCGACTGCTTCACATCCGGTAGCACCAACATGCCAAGTGCGATTGCCTCGTCCTCCCTGTCCTCTGACAGAATCATCTCTGGGAACATGGACAGGTTCTCCGCGCTTTGCGCCAGTTGACTGATTGACTCCATGTCAATGTCCGCAACAGTGGCTTGCTCCTCTACGTCCCAGAATACACCGACTACTGCCACACCGTTCTCCAGCATGTAGTTGGCCGCGAGTTCAGCTTCATCGTTGAACTCCTTGATCTGATTGTGAATTTGGTAGCGCAGCAGGTTCGTTACGAGACTCGCCTGTTCAGCGTCATTACTTTCTGTTGGAAATGCGGAAACCTGTGCGCTACTCAAACTCGTCATCAGCATGTCCACATCCTCGTTAACGTAGGTGTCAACCAGTGGTGGACGGGAATCAGATGCCCCGTCAAACGGGACAGGATTCCTGCCAAGCTTTGACTTCCACTTGCGACCGTCATCACTCTGCCCTGACCACACGTTGTAACGTGTTTCCCAGTTGAGCCGCATCCGGTCGTAACTCTCATTACCTCTACGAACGATTTCGTGAAACTCGTTCGTCATATCTGTTATGTTGTTGTCCATTATATTTCCATTACTGCACCTTCCGGTCCAAGCTTCATCAGTTCTCTGACTGACTCCCGCAGGAACCGTCTTTGACGACGATCAATGTTGATGAGTTTCAATACACCTATGTCCGCAAGGTCTATTACCAACTTGCGATTCATGCCGGTTATACTGCACACCTCATGGGTTCGTAGCGTCAACGGCAGGTCATTAAAATTAACCTTCATAGTAGTCACCTCCTGTTGCATCAAGGAGGTTGCCGTCCAAAGACATCACCCCTGCCTTGAAAAGATACCTGTCGCAATCAACGACATCCTTTAATGCCCCTTTCAGACCATCTCTTCCGGTGTATTCCTGCATAGCGTATATTGTTTGCTCGCAATCCTCGGATATAAAGAATCGGGGACTGTTTAGGGCGGTTACGGGTTTGTCGTTATCGTAATCCAAGTAATCATTTATCAACTGTAACCCCTCTTCAATTTGACCTCCTGGGGCGGGTATGAATACTAAACTGGGTCCAATGACATTCCCGTCCTTGTCTCTCTGTTCATCCTCCAGTAGCGATATGATGCTGGTCCCCTCTTCTGCGCTGGGGACCGCAGCACCACCCATGCGCGGGTCAATCAGTCGTTCGTAGATTTTCTCTGCCTTGGAGTCGTTCCACGTTTTCGTTTCCTCGTCGTAGGTCCATCCTTCTGCTTCAAGGATGATTTTCTTGTAAGCCACAATTGACTTACCCATGTCCAAGGTTTGTGCCGGTCCCGCTTTTCCGTCTGCCTTTTCGGACGGCAATGCCCACTCCCCGTAGTTCTTTCTGTCGGGAAACTCTCTGTATAAAAACACCCGTCCCAGATCGTCCAGTATGTACCATTTGATAAACCAGTTCTTGTTACCCGCAGGGTCGCAACTGACGTAGCGTGTTCCCTTGTCAGGAATGACATCGTCTTTGACCACATGCACTCTGTCGTCAAACTTGTTAAATACGTTCCCCTCCAGTTTCTCTGCCCAACCGTATGCGCGTATCTTGATGTCGGTGGACGGTTTGCCCTGCAACATCTTGACGATCTGCTTGTAGCCGCCAAACGGATTGTAGTGTGAATGGAAACAGATGACCTTGGCACTCTTGCGGAACGGTTGAAGTATGTACGGCATGTGTCCCTTGCGACATCCGTTCACATGCACTGCATCTGGGTTCAACAGTTCAGCAGGTCTGTCCTCAAGTATCTTTGCACCTGCAACGTAATCCTTGACCGTTGGACTGTACCCCCTGACCGGAGTGAAGCTAATGATTAGTTTTCCCGATCTGGTGACGATACGAAAGCGCAGCGTCTCAATCCAATCTATCGGGACAAGCTCATCACAAAGAATCATGTCACACTCACCACCCTCCAGTACGGTGATGTTTTGTGTGTAGTTAAGGAACCTGCAACGTGAACCGTTTGGCAGCACAAAGCACTGCTCGGTAAACCCTCCCTTGTCGGTCCAGTTGACGTTTACCCTGCTACCCTTCTTGCCAATGTCCCTCCACTCTGGCGGCAGGTATTTTCTTATGATGGGTTGCTGAAGCTCAATGGAGGTCGCAAGCGAGGAGTGGAAGCACCAGACAACTGCGTTCTCAATGTTGCAAAGTGTCTCTACGGCAAGCTTGCAAGCAAACTCGGTTTTACCGGAACGGTTGCCCCCTAAAATTAAAAGCTCGTCAGCATCCACAAGGAGGCGACGAGCGTCTTTCCAGCAGTCGAGTTCAAAGCCGCAACGCAGGGGGTCTATCTCCCCAAGCTTAATTGCGTTCTCCCTCTTCTCTATGAGTTCAACAACAAAGTCGATGCCCCGCTCCTTCGCGAGACTCTCGATTCTGTCGTCAGGTATCGCTGGAAGATACGGGTGCGGTGTCTGCTTGTACTTCGACAACCTTGTCCCAGTAAATCCCATCCTCCCCATGTTTGAGAATTAAGGATTCACCTATGCCGGTGTTATTTCCTCTTTTAGAAAAGACCAACTGGAACTCGTCTGTTTTACCCTTGCGAGTCAAGACACTGACCGTGCGTGGATAGTTCACCAACTCACTTGTACCGGAAGCTAGGTAACTCATGTCCGTGTGAGACCAGTGGTCTCTGGCATGTGAGTCCATGCTTGGCTTGCCGTTGTGGTGACTGACCATAATCGCGCAGTTGTGATTCTTTGCAAGTTCACCAAGACCGTGCCGTAGGAATGAACCTACAACCTTTTGGTCGTTGATGTTTGCATTGATATAATGCAAGAGCGGGTCGATTATTAGTATATCTGGCTTAATGTCAGCAAGTATTTCCTCTGCCACATTTAGGAACTCTTTGCCAACCTTGTCGTAGTTACTAATTGTTATGAAGTTCTCACCAAGCTTCGCGTAGTCGTCCTCGGTTAACTTGAGGTACTCCGCAATGCCATTGAAGTTCTCCATTATCTGCTCCTCGTCATTCTCACCGTTGACCATTACGACCTTCAGTGGTTTGACGGGTTTGAGACCAAAGAAGTCCCTGCCCACTGACCAACAGGTTGCCATCTGTTGAGCGAGTACAGACTTACCTATGTGGGAAGCACCAGTGAACAGGGACAAATAACCACGACACAACCAACGTCTACCAACCAAGTTGCTGTCGTCGTTATTCTTTGGTTTCATATTGGGAGTAAACCGCAAAACACTCCCAAATCTTTTTGCCTTCTCTCTGGAAGACCATTCCTCAAAATTCTCCACACCCAAATCAACACCCAGTAACTCCTGCTTGCTTCCTCCCCTTCTCACCCCAGGTAATCTGCTGAGTCGGCTAGGGTTCTTGTTCTTATTGTCTATGCGGTAGGTCTCCATTGACTTGTAAACCTGCCGCACACGCTCATCAAAATCGTTGCGATTATTTGCACCAATCTTGACCCATCCGTGCAGTGATTTACCTCCAGAGTAAATAAGAGCGGACAAGGGCAGTCCACTCTCATTTAGCACTGCATACTGTTCCTCCAACGACCCGTCATCGAACTCAACGAGGCAATGTCGGTAGTCGATTACGTCCTTATCCGCAATCCCCCCAATGAGTAAAGGGTTCACGCAGACGTAAGCGCCCTTGCTACCAAATATTGACACACCGTCTCGCTCGTACATGTCGAGCCACTCATCGACAGGTTTACAAGCACCTCTTGATATACCTGTCTGTGCAGGAAGGGCGATACGAACACCTTCGCCCTCCCTAAAGCATTTCTTAAATATCGTTGTTATCGCATCCGGTAATCCGTCCGGTAATTTCTTTGATGGTCGCACCACCGTAATCCTTGTCTCAACCTTGGCAATCGCGGTCACTGCCTTCTGTCTGGGTGTCTTCGCGTATGCCGATTTTATTGTTGTTATTGCTTCCTGTTCCGTCAACCCGTCCTGCAACGCCCGTTCGATCAAATCTCCGGTATCCTGCTCTGGGTATCCACTATCCCTAAATTGACATGCCGCAGAAAACAGACTGTGATTCCTGTTTCCCTCTGCTGCACCATAGTCAAGATACTCAATCGTCGTCTTCGGCAAACTCATCTGCGTCATCATCCTCTTCTTCTTCCAGTTCACTCGCCACATCGTCTAAAACTGTTACAACGATACGTCTTACAAGAACGCCCAGTATGCTCTCATAAGACATATCAAATTCATCGTAGTATCGTTGAATCAAGGACTCCAAGTCCTTGTAAAACATCACCTGCTGGGTCTTTTCGTTTATTTCCATGTTCCCTTGTGCAACATCGTACCAATGATGCCGTAGTTGGCTAGATCACGATATGTGTCCTCAAGGGATTCATGGTTAACCTGTGTATCGCCTTTCAATTGCTTGAAAAGCATGTTTCGCATTCTGCTGACCTTGTCAGTGCATCTCACCATTATTCCCAACTCACCGTTAAGCGTTATATTGTCACTGCCGTAATCCTGCTGCTTGCTGTCAAACAACTTTACGTTCTCAAGGGCGAGGCGAAGAAACTCGACCCCCATGTCTGTCTGGAGGTCGAGTTCTTCAGCGAACTTCTGGATATCTAATCCACGTTCCATGAGGGTACATCCTCGTCTTCGATTACCTGTTTGGGCAACCGTTCTTTACCGGAAAGGTAAGCACCAACCTTGTTGCTTGTCTTACCCTCATAAGTGTCTGTAACCAACTCTGCCCAAAGATGCTCACCGATGACACCATTCATAAATGATTCATCCATGTCCACCTTTGCACCTACCTCCTTACCCAGCGCAGGTAGAAACTGCTTAATCTTGAACTGGGCTTTTGGCGTAAATACGAGGTAGTCCCAAATGTAGTTTTTGGATTTAACCTCCTCCAATTGCAAACGAATCATTTCGTTTCCGTTCTTGCTGGTTTTGAACTCGTAGTCCTTGACCCGCAACTGATACTCACCTTCTGGAAGATGAGTGCGCTCCTTCGCCGGTTTCTTTGCCGGTTCCTCTGAGAATACTATGCTTGGCATTCTTTTAGTATGTTAGTGTTACTTCGTTGTTTCGTCACATCCAGCAGTTTCCTAGAAAGCTCCCGCTTAGCATCTGCCGGTTTGAGATTGTTCTTTGCTGCATAAGCACTGACCAGTGAAGTGTTGCTCACTGTACATGCTTCCAAAAATTCCTCGGTGGTCAGTCCGGTCAACTCCATCGCTTTGGGAAGGTCATCTATAAACGTAGTTCCCTTCCGTGAAGTAAACTTGAAGTTGTTTAGCTCGCCGCCCTCCTTCAAGTGGTCCTTGGTCATTGCCTCGACTGCGTCACACCACTTCTTAATCCGCTTGGCAAACACCATCGCCCTGTTAAGCGCATCCGGTGTTGTCAGGTTTTCAAGTGCCAAGGAACTTGACGGTTCAATGTCTCCCGCAACCTTCTCAACCGCAGTCGTGAACACGGGGCAGGTCAACCTGTTTGCACACCACCCGCAGTAGTCATTCTGCTTGAGTACCTTGTTGTTAATGTTGTCGGTTATCTCATCAACAATTGCCTGTGCCTCCTTACGAGTCATCTCATAAGATTTAACCCAAAAATACTTGGTGTATATTTCGTGGACCATCACTGACTCTAAACCCTCCTGCTGGCATGTACCTAAAACGTAGTATGCCATCTGCGCTTTGTAGTTGTGCTGCTCCCCGCTCTTAAAGTCCCCCAGGTTTTTACCATCCCACAAATCACGGGTTCCAAAGCTTAACTCGTTAAACTCGTCATCCAGTATTGTGACCTTGGTTTCCGTCTTGAGTTTGAACAGGTCAAATTTTTCCTGCACATATTCATAAGCCCACTTGACGTTGGCTAACTCATCCTTGGGAACCTCCTTGCGCGGCTTTACGCCAAGCAAAGTGTCCTCAAGCCACTCATGCTGGACAGTACCCTTTTCAGTAGCCGCAGAACCACGACCGTCAGGTCTGTACTCACCGCAAAGCAACTGCGCCCCGCCGCTACTTGGTGGTCTTACTTTGTGATGACTCATTTTGCTTGTTTACCTGTTTAGTGAACGCTTCCCAGTTGGCAAGAAACTCCTCGATCTGCGGCAGCTTTAGGTCTTTGTGCGATTGTTCTGACTCAATCATTTTAATCGACTTCAACCATGCGTTTACGTCCTTGGTCTTACCCTTGATTCGCTTTTCAAAGTCAGCGCGAACCTTCTTCTCATCTTCCGGTGTTGTTATTTTCTCGGCAGGTTTGCCGTTCCTCCATACCTCCGCACCGATGCCAAGATAGCTCGCGCACTTGGTCAGTGCATCAGTTGATGCGCCCTTGTATGCGTCACCCCTGTCTGGGTTGTCGTTGCCGCCATAATTCTCCAGCTTGATGTTGTGGTCGCTTACCTCAAGCGTCCCCTTCACCACCACAAACTTTTCATTTGTTTCAATGACCTCTGTTCCAAAGGTCCAGCCACCTATTCCAAACGCAAGGTTCAACCTCTCAACCACATAGATCGGGTTGATCGTTGTCAGGAAGCGTTTGCTTGGGTGCTGCTTTAGTGCCTCCTTCGGAAGCGGGGTAGTCAGTATTTCGGTTATTTTGTTTTGTTGCATTTTGTTATTATCTCATCCAGTTCCGTCATTGGTTTCAAGTTGTTCGCATGTACTCCATACGACCTGACACCTTCTATAAATTCCATTGGCTCACATGTGCTGTGCCATGTATCGTGGTCAATCCATCCCTGCAAATACACCAAGTTGTTCTTGTCCTTACTTGCCGTTGTAAGAATTGCGTAATCACAAATCATGTTCTCCTTTTTCGGAAACAACAGATAGCGTGTTTGAGTTGACTTAACCTGTAAGCTACTTCCACGGTAACGGTAATCAATACCCCCATCACCACTAGCATGAATGTTAGGACAGTAATTAAGACCCAAGTGCTTACATACAGCAACTTCGCCCAACTGTCCTTCAAGGTTGATCGCAAGGTCGTCACGCTTACATATTCTCGCGTTGGAAACTCCTGACTTCTCCTTGCCGAGTTGTATCTGGAAGGCGACTGCCTTTGCCGCATACATCTCCGGTGATGTCAGGGTGATTGCCTCCATTATTCATTAGGGGGATAAACTCCCTTAACGTCAGTAATCCAATCGGTAAGGAGAAGTGTCGCTTTCCACGGTTCTCCGTTCCTGCGGTGGATGACAACGGGTATCTTTTCCTCTCCTGCTTCCTCATCTGTTTTCTGCAACCATTCATCCAGCTTCCCAACCTGTTCCCTGCGCTTTACCTCCAATTGATAAATCTTGTCCAACCTCGGTACGATAATGTCCGCACTATCCTTTGTCCCCTTGAACTGCTGCGCCCTGTGGGAATCGTCATATCCTGCGTTCTTGAATATCTTGACCACTTCAAGTTCCGCGACCTTTCCTTTAATTCTACTATTCTTCACCCCAACCTTCCTCTTTCTGAATAGCGTCCAAATCATTCGCCCAATCAATTACTGCTATCGCGAGGTTTTTATCTTTTTGCATAGTGCTAAAAATGTCTCCTTCCTGCTCCCTCGTAACTTCAATGAGTTCACCCTCATCATATACAAGCTCACATACCATGCGAAATCGCTCATGCTCAAAAATGTATTTATGTTTTACCAACGACCAACCTGACGGGGGCAATTGCGGTTAATCCACCATGTCCTACCGTCATACCTCGCAGGAAATACCATTGGACTTCCGTTGTGGTGAAATGGTCTAAAATTCGTATTGTCTCTGACCCTGACAATGACCCTTGTGCCGTCTTCTCGTATGCCCTCAATCACATGCTTGTTCTTGAAGTCGTAACGTCCAACACGCATCTCCTCCACCACCTCCGGTTTGGGTTCCACCAACTTTGTTTCCTCTGGAAACCCAAGTACCTCCAAAATCTTCTCCTCACCCTCCTTGGTGTACATGATCTTGCGACCATCCTTCTCCCAATGCCGGTCTTTCTCCAAATGCTTCATCCGTGCATTCCGCAATCTGGTACGGGTGATGCCGGTCTGTTTTGCTATCTCATCTTCGTGCTTCATAACTCCTTACCAAACTTCTTAATATCTCTTCAGCAATTCCTGGGACTATTGCGTTTCCAAGTGCTGTAAGTCGGTCCACCCTTTTGGGTACCCCATGAGCCACTCGACAAATGTCGGGTTCAAACTCCCATGTTCCTTCGATGGACCAACCGCTCTCCCCAGCAGGGACTTCACCTCTACGTTCCCGCTTTGGACGGAGTCCCCGCAGTCCTTGTGGTCCCTGCTCGTTGGCGTTGGCCACAATCCACACCCTGTTTCTTCGATGGGGCGCATTGATGCCGCAAGCTGGAATAATGAACGTCCCTGCGGTGTAGTCGCAGGACTCCAAGTCAGAAAGCACTGTGTCGAGTGCCATCTCGATGATGCCAGTAACATTCTCTGCCACGATGAATTGCGGTCTTGATTCCGCAATAACCCGCAGCATCTCTGGCCAGAGGTAACGGTCATCGTTCTTCCCCTGTCGTTTATTGTTGTTTCCGACTGAAAAAGGTTGGCATGGGAATCCTCCGGTAAGGAGGGACACTCCACGATGTCCTGTTGCGTCAAATTCCTTGATGTCGGATATGATCGGGACTTCCTTCCAGTGCTGCCGCAGGAGTCGCTGACAGAACTCGTTTTTTTCGACGAACAACCTTGTAGCCCACCCGACCCTTTCAGCGGCGAGGGCAAACCCCCCGATTCCGCTGAAAAGGTCAATGTGAGTTGGTCGCTCATCCGACATTAACTGGCAAATGAATCAATAAACTTTTCAGCTTCCCTTTCAAGTTGCTGAATCCTACCCGTCAACACACGTATAACCTCGTGCAATGTTGAGTTTTGTTCCTGCGTTTCTGTCAGTTCATCCAATGCGTATTTTAGCTTGGTCCGTAGTTCGTCTTTAGTTTCTGTATGTTGCATAACCAAATTATTCCTCTTCCTCGTCTACATCGTTGTCGCAGTGCGGACACTCAACGCCGCCGTGCATTCCCTCGTTCGTAAACCGTGAGCCGCAGTCGCGGCATTCATCTTCCCATTCTGTCCAATCATCGTCGTAACTCATTTCTCAAAAAAGCGACATGGGCGAGTTATGAGGGGAACAATCCGGTGAAGAAACCCCTTGCACATCTTAATAGCGCACCTACCCATGTCTTAAAGTTCACCCCTGCGGACAATCATGAAAAACCGCAGGAGTAGGTCGTCCCGCCAACTCGACGGGAGAACAGGTCGTGGTCCAGTTGGTCAAGAGGAACCTCCTGCTCTACCTAAAATTATCTTTGCGTACTTTTGCTGCACCTTCTTTGGGTCTCCGTACAACTTACGCGCAAGCTTCGTCAGACTCTTCTTGTTAGGGAAATCGGTGTTGTAAGCCATTGTGCGGCTCATCTGCCCTGTTCCCAGTTCCTCCGGTAACATTCCGAGTCGGATGCAAAGCTTTTTGTAAGCTTCACTGAACTCACTTGCGTTAAATGCCTGTTCGTTAACCTTCATGCCGCAGCAAACATCTTAATTTTTAATCTGTCTCCGACTTCAGCGCACAACTCCCTGAGTGACGCAACCTGCGAGACGTACAAATTCAACTTCTCAATGCCGTTCACAACAGATGCGTGATTTTTCCCAAACATTCTTGCCACCTCTGTCTTATTTTTTAGCTTTGCGTATATAATCTTGTACAAAAGCATCCTTGCCCAAACGACCCTCTCCTTACCTCGGTATCCCCATATCTCCTCTGGTGAAACTAGGAACACATCGCAAACGACAGTAATAAGCTTGTCGAAGGTGTTCCCGTAAGCTTTGGGGACTAATTTGCTGTATTTGCTTCTAGGCATGTCAGTGGGTGGATGACACCTTGTCTAAAATTTTTTTCGGGTGGATGACACCCTGCTCAAAAAAAGGGAGACCCTTTTCGATCGCACGGCGCACAACTGAAGACATGCTTCTGTCATCCCTGTCCGCAATCGCTTGCACCCTTGCTTTTAACTGATCGTCTATTTTAATTCCCAATGGTTGCATGTTTTCTTTTATTTTCGTCATATCTCTCTGCAAAATTTTCTGCTGCTTTTGGGTCAGAAGTTTGAAACTTAACCCAGTAGTCTAGTGCTTCATGCGCCTCTGGGTTATCAATTAAAATATCTCTTTCTAAAAATGCATCTACTAACAATTGCGGACCATATTTTTCAGCTTTGTATTTTATTCGCTCCCTTCGTTCACTGTCATGTCTGTACAAATCATGCGCTACAACCTTATTGATGTATTTGTTCATTTCATCAACGTCACCACTGTATGCTAATAATGCAGCTTTGTAGCTCCACTTCGACACTAAATCTTTTTGCCTCTCTTCTTCTGCCACATGCTTTTCATGCAAGTGCAATCCAATGTTTATCAACAACATGACAATTGCAATTTTAGCCCAAGTAGGGGTTTTGTGTATTTTTTTCCAAATACTGTCTACCTGCATGTACGCAGTCAGTTTTTGTTGTTTTGCAAGCTCATCCATTTTTCTTAATTTTTTTCTGTTTGTCTTTTAGTTCATTAATCAACTCTTGAACAACTTGTGTCCGAGTTTTTCCTGTCTCTTTACAATACCGTTCCAAAACATCTCCGTCTTGCACCCAGCAGTTGATCTGGGTCTTATTTGTTGATCTTTGGTTCGGCATTTTTGTTGTTGATTGCGGTCAAGGCGCGAATAAAAACATGGGTGGATGACACCGTCAAACATTTTCTTAATTTTTTTTATCCCTTGGTAAGTTTTGATACAAAGTACCCAAGCATTTGACAACGCAATCCTCCAGCACTCTGGTCGCAGTCACCTTCCTCCTCTTGCTCTCTTCGGTAATCATATTTGATACCCACCACTTGAATCGGAATGTCCTAACACCGTCCTTGTCTGCCACGCACACAAGCTTGTATTACATTTCGCCCTTATGCAACACTTTTTGTAGTCTTTTTTTAAAAAATTTTTCACTTACCTGTTGACTCTACGTTAAACCCTAGTAAATCACTTGTTTTCTGCGGTATGACTAAAACCAAAATAATGACCTTTCGCATCAGTGAGCCGGTGCATCAGATGCTTCGCGCAGCTTCCAAAGAAAAAGGTCTCACCATGTCCTCCTACATCGAGGAGTCGCTCAAGCGCCACATAGGGTCTGTCGCAGACGATCTGAAAACAGATGCCGCAGAACAAGTGACCATCAATTTCCAAGGCGGCACAATCACCTTCCCCAAAGCTATCAAAATCCCCAACAAGGGTATCCTCATCCTCGACCCCAAGCTTGCCAAATAGCCGCAGCCCAGGAATTACGGGTCGGGGGCTGGAAATCCCTCTTCTATCATCTTTATTTTCTAGCATTTACGCACCTTCCACATATATCAGACCAAATTCAGACCAAATTCAGAACACCGTCTGTCCGCAGCAACCTACACCACCCCATAAGACACACACTGTCCGTGTGAATAAGGTGTGAATACAAATCTGTAAGACAAAGCTTGACGGATTTCTCCTACGGTGTGTATAATTAACACACAGTAACACTATGTACGCGCAGTTCGTACCGGCATTCGCCGCTACTCACTGCGCTCCCCCCGTAGCCCCCAAGCGTAGGGGGGAGCGTACACACCGTTACTCTTATTACACACCGTACACACCGTACTCTATGTACACACCGTTACACACCGTACTGTGTGTACACACCGTTACACACAGTACACTATGTACACACTGTTACACACCGTACTCTATGTGTTGTTGGCTGCGGTATCTTGTCCCCGACATGTGGACTGCGGTAACGAAGTGTCTTGACCTCATGCTGCTGCGGTATCAAATTGACCCCTGCGGGTGCTAGTCACACTCGTTGTTATTATCTCCCCTCTTGTCCACCGTGGCAAGGGGGGTTCTTTGTCTCCAGATTCACGCCTACGGCGTTTGCCGCAGCCCAGAGGGTACAGACAGGGGTGAGGATGGTTAAGGGCGTTAGGGGCGCTTTGTGTGATTTTCGGGAGGGGTTGGAACGGTAGCAATAACGAGGGGGAGGATTAAACCGCGATCCCCCCCCCGCCCCTACTACATGTTGCGGTGGCAAACTCCTGGACCACCACATATTGTGGTTGCCCATCATGCGGTCACGGTCCGTCTGCTTGACTGGCAAGCGCCTTTGCCCCGTTTTCTGCGATTTTCGGGGCATTTTGGGCGCTTGTAACATCGATTACATCAGCGAGTTGCTCTCTGAGCGCCGCCGTGTCGCTCCGAACGTGTTCCACGCGAGACGTTGCGCGACCACTGAGCAAAAGGCGTTTGTCAAGAGAGACGGCCGAAACCACCGATAAATCCCTCGGCTTTACATCTCCATCCAATATCTGTCCCTCCAATTTTTCCAGCGCCATCGCGGAGATTCTGCCAAGCTTTATTGATAATTCCTTATCCTCATCGAACCCGTCTCGGACCATCTCATCTCTGACACTCAGAATCATCGAATCGCCGCAACCGGTAAGGGTTTTTATACTTTTCCAAGGTATGTGATCGGCAAGTAAATCCCTTACCTTTTCCCGTTTCTGCTTGTCTATTTTTGGCATTATTGCGCCTTATTACCTGCCCATCTGTAACACATAAAAAAAATTGATTAAATCTCTTTTTCCCCTTGACTAGTGTAATACAGACCTGTATTTTGCTCGTGTTACCGGCACTGGTAACGGGCGGGAGTGACTACCTGCCCTTTAACAAAAAAAGATAATAACAAAATGAGCGATAAAAATGCTGCCGATTATATCGGCCGATATTATGAAAGATTGTCAGGGACGGCGCGGGAATGCGTTGATGATTCTGATGATGTAATGGTAACGCATGAGGGAATCGTTATTGATTCTGATGATGCGATCATCTGCGAACATTGCGGAAACATTGAAGCCGAAAACGAGGCGTGGACCGATTATGGGCGTGAACATTATTACTGTTCTGAGGAATGTATCCAACAAGAGTGTTTCTGGTGCGACCGGTCCGAGGAATACTATCATAATGATATTTATGATTCGGTTTATATAGACGGCGAGACAATTTGCCGCGAGATTTATCAGGATGAAATTTATTATTGGGAATCCGATGATGAATATCATTGGGAACCGGAACCGGATGAAGATGATGATTCACCAAGCGAATATCACTCGTCGCCGCGCCCTTGGCGTAACGTCGAGATTCCGGCGCTCGCCCTTGGTTGCGAGCTAGAGTGTTACGCTTACAACCGAGGCGAGACGGTAACGCTCGCCCGTCAATTGGGATTCATCGCAGAACGTGACGGTTCCCTGTCTGATTCTCACGGTGTTGAGATAATCGGCAACCCTCATCCTTTAGAATACTATTCTAAAGATGATAACGCATGGAAAACATTCTGCGACAATGCTTCAGGTGTTCGTTGCTATGGCGCTGATGGTGATTATGGTTTACACGTCTCCATCAATGTTAGCAACGAATCCCAGCTTGCCGTTTCAAAGGCAATTCTTTTTGTAAACTCTAACGAGTCTTTTTGCGAATTGATAGCGCAACGGTCCGCAAACAGATATAATAATTACAAAAAGCACATAAAGATTGCCGGTGCAAGGGCGCTCGCTGCCGATAAATATTGCGCTACGAATTATAACCAGCGCCAAGGGCGATTGGAGTTTAGGATATTCCGCGCAAATCGTAAGTGGTCCGCATTTAAGCGTGCCGTCGAGTTCACTCATGCCGCATTTACATTCTCGCGTGAGTCTTCCATGCAGGGATTAAAATCACCGGCATTCTGTAATTGGATTGCTTCAAATCCACTACGCAAAAAGGGCGGGAGCTATCCCGAATTACAAAAGTTTTTAACCATCAATAACAAAGGATAATAACAATGTGTTTAGCAATATATAAACCGGCGGGAGTGACTATCCCCGAATCCCATCTTGATGAAGCGGCATGGAGTAATCCACACGGCGCTGGCATCGCGTACACTGACGGAAAACAGGTACAAATCATCAAAGGGTTCTTCGATGGTGCAATAACCATCGCAGAAAAACTTGAACCCTTAAAGGACGTTCCTGCACTGGTGCATTTTCGATGGTCCACACAGGGATTAAAAGACGCCACAAATTGTCATCCTTTTTTGATCGGCAAATGGGCAATGATTCACAATGGCATTATACCCAAAATGCCAGTTGATAAAACATATTCTGACACTTGGTTTTATTCCAATAAAAAAATGTTATCACGCATTAAATCAAATCCCGATTGGCCAACTACTGAAAAAGCCAATCGCAAAATGGTGCGCGAGATCGGCGCGAGCAAACTCGCCTTTCTACATGCTGACGGTAGGCACGTTATAGTTAACGAGAAAAGCGGTCACTGGAAAGATGGAGTTTGGTATTCAAACGATAGCTATGTTCGTTATTCCCGTTACATACAACCAGACCAAGCCAAGACAACCAAGCGGACAGGGTTCCATATTGATTGGGGCGATGAGACCCCCAGCGACTATGAAACCACCGAGTGTCACGGCGGCGTTTTCTGCTCCCATTGTAGCGTGAGATTCGATGAGGGCGAGACTGCGACCATCATCGGCGGCGAGGTAGTTTGCGAATATTGCGCGGATGTTTTCGCTGATGATACATATTTACAGAATGTAATTTAACAATGAATAAAAATATCATATATATGTTACTTGATTTTGTTGCCGTTGTGTTTTTTGTCGCTCTCATTCTTTGGGGCGAGTGGATTTTTGCGGCGCTCAGATAGTCACGGGGGGCGGGGGATTTATCCCCCGTCCCTTTTTCCCTCTGAGCTATTTTCGATGGCTCAGAGGGGTAAAGGAACCCCATCAAAAGATAATGACACAAGACACAATCAAAGCGACTAGGCGCATCGGCTCGAACCGAGGGAACCGGCGGATATGGCTTGAGGGGACCGGCGCTCTCAAGGCGCTGGAATCCCTCGGATGGATTAAAGGCACAAGATACAAGCGCGAGACAATGCCAGACGGTTTTACCCTGACCAAGAGCGCCGAGGGGCGCTTGAGGGTCGCAGGGTCGCAGGGTCGCCCAGTGTTCGATTTGTGCGGCGCTTATGTAACCAAGGCAATGATGGGCGCGGACCAAGTTTCGGTCACTGTTACGCCGCAAAAAATCACCATCAAAAAATTATAATTCAACCAGGAGAAAAATATGAAAAGTTTAAGCGGTAGACTGTACGTCAGGAACGGCAGATATTACGGGAGAATTAAAAAATCATCAAAATGGATTTTTGTTCCCTTGGTAAATACTGATGAAACTTTAGCACGGGCAGAGATTCCCGTTAGACAAGCAGAGATAACGGCAGAGACATCGGCAGAGACGTTCGCAGAGACACCCGTAGTAACCCGCAGAGATCGGCAGAGAATCTCGCAGAGACATTCGCAGAGAGTGGCAGAGATACTCTCTGGTTACGCCGATGCGGGTTTCCCAACGTCTCGGTGGATGCGTAAACGGGAAGGTGCAGAGATGCAGACATCTTTCCGACATCTAAACAAGTTCTTTGGGGATTGGGCAGTCGCAGAGATTGCTACACCAGACCTAGATGATTACGTCAGTTACCGCACCCGCATAGCGGCAGAGAACGGCAGAGGAACAGGTGAGAGAGTCGCAGAGATAGACCTACAAAACCTGTCCTCATCTTTCAACTGGGCAGTCCGCAGAAGATTGATAAAGAAGAACCCAATCAAGACCAGAGAGAGATACCAAGAGCCAAGCACGGTGAGACATTGCACTGCGGTCATGCCGATGACGGCAGACCAGTTGCATGACATTGCTGCGGCAATGACTCACTCGCTCATGGTTCAGTGTCTCTTGGAAGCATTCACGGGAGGACGCACAAGCGAGATATTGAAGCTGGAAGCAGATGCAAAATGGCAAACCGCAGGATACTACAACGATGATTACCTGTGGATTGACAGGTGCAAGGGGGGCATCAACCCCTATGTCGTCATGCATGAACCACTGCGGAAGCTTTTGGAGTATGCCAAGGCATACAGAGATAAACACTTCCCGCACTCAAGGTATCTTATTGTCGGCAGAGACTTGGTGAACCCGCCGCACCATGACTCCCTGACTAAATCCCTCAAGAGGGTCGCAGCAGAACAGGGGTTGCACCGCATGACATCTCACGGTCTCCGCGCCTATTACGTCAGGGCATGTCGGTCCCAGGGATTATCAGATACAGAGATTGCAATTAGATTAGGGCAGAGGTCTGGGGTGCGGCTCATTGAAACAACTTACGGTTTACCAGAGCCGAATTGGATAGGACAAAACAAGCTTGGCTTTATGCCAGAAAACGAAACACCTGCTTGGGATAGACCCAAGACAAAATAGAAAGGAAACAAAAGATGATAACAGAAAAGATGGAAGAGTTGCAGAGTAAGATGGACAAGAGAGATGCGCTAATGGGCGACCTGCGGCACTCTCTGGTGATTAAGGAGTTGTTTGGCAGTGTGTGGGAACACGGGACAGTGAAGACCCTCATCCGACGATGCACAAAAAACGCCGGTTACATGGTCGAGCAAAAGGGTGACGCTTACGATGTCAAGATAGTCGCGGGAGACAAGTGTCTCACAAGCGGTAAGCTATGGGAGTTGGAGAAAACCAATCCAAAACTTTATCAAAGCATTAAAGCTCATGTTATCCCCAAGTTGAAGAAGGAGGAAAAACTGTGAAGCTCATTACGCTAATAGGATACACAATGATGGCAACAGGATTCGCAGTAATGCTCGCAGGAGCGCCTCAGAAGACGTTGACTGCGTCTTGGTATGGTAAGGCATACGATGGCAGACCCACTGCGTCAGGAGAGATATTTGACTCAAAGAAACTGACTTGTGCGTCTTGGGATTACCCGCTTGGGACCAAGCTCAAGATTAGCAGAGGCAAGACCAGCATAGTCGTTAAGGTGAATGACAGGGGTCCAGCAAAACACTTGCTTAAAACCCGCCAGATAGACCTCTCACAAGCCGCATTCTGTAAGCTCGGACCCTTAACCAAGGGATTGATTATGGTGCAAGTGGAGGTGATGCCATGAACACTTTTGAGTACAATTCGGTTCACCTATGTTCCGCAGGATACAAGTTCGGCATGGCGTTGCTTCAAGGAGAGGTGACAATGGAGAAGCTAGGAGTTGACGACAATCCGATATACTGCCCGATCTGGATACATGAGGGCAGATCAACTGATGATGAGATTGCGGTCATTGTCGGCAGTGAGCCGCAGATAGGAAAGAACCCAGAGATAAGAATACCATCAGCAGAGGTTAAGCAGATGGTTTACACTGAACCAATACCAGTTCCAGAGTAACCTAATAATAGATTATTAAGAGACCCTCTTCGGAGGGTCTTTTTTGTTACAAATGGTCAATTCCATGTTACAGACCATTATGAATAGCATGTGCGTAAGATATCAAAGAGGTGTTTGGACCCTGTAAATAAAGGGTAGAAGATGGCGGGAGTGACGGGACTTGAACCCGCAACCTCCTGCGTGACAGGCACTTGGACGACCTATTTCCTAATAAAAACGCCTGTTTTTAGCGGTGTAACATGCTGTAACAAGGTCAAATTTGTTACAAACCATGTTACAGAAAGGGGGGACTTGAACCCGTAACCCCCTGCGTCCTCGGCAGGGAGTTAAATTGGTTCAAGTCACGCCTCCATGTCACTTCGACATGGCATCAATCTGCCGCAAATCCTCCATCGTCATGGCAGAGATTTGCTCCATGCCAGACCGCATCGCCCGAATCAATGTCTCGTCAGGATAGTCGTCTTTTATCTTGTCGATCTGGGCGGCGAGATTGCCGTATGCCACATTGTCTGCCCTGCGGCTCTTGAGTTCCGCAAGCATCGCTTCGACAGGGTCTTGCATGGCAGAGACATCCTTCTTCATCTGATCTTTCTCCTGGGAGTATTTGGTTACTCCTTTGTCGAACTCATCGACCTTGGCAGAGAATCCTTGCAGAGATTCACCGATAGTCGCCAACTGGTCAGAGATTGCAGAGAGTTCATCTGCCTGTTTGGCGCTAGGTTGCTTTGTAGTGGCTTTTTTATTGCGCCTTGCCCTAGCACCCTTACCCGCAGGGGGAAGAGCCGCAGAGGACGTTCCTGTGTTCTTAAATACGCTACTCATTAGTAAGTTCTAGTTGCTGCGGTAGGACGCAGGTTTCTGTTTGCAGGAGTCAAATCAATCTTCTCCTCTTCTGGCACGTTGTAGGCAGAGTCAAAGTCGTAAAACAATCTAGCCGCTTCGCGTTCGTAGTTGCCGTCATTGAGTACCGCAGCAATGAAAGTGGGACTTGTTAGGACGTACCTGCTGATGTCCGGTAAGTCTCCAATCTCTGCGTTGTTCCTTAACCACTGTAACGTCACGGGGTTGGTTATCATGTGAGCCGCAAAAGCATACTTAACAGTCGATGTCATGGTCCGCAGAGGACCAGAGGTAATCATTGAGTTTATCAATCCACCTGCGGCCAGACCACCTGCGACCTTGCCGGTCCTGCTTGATACACCCGTTGCCGCAGAGACATTCACAAGATTGTTAAACAAATCCATTTCCTCTTCGCTTAGGATTGTCTCTAGTTTTTGCTTTGCGTCCTTAATCCCACCCTTACCCCCTTTCAACAATTGCTTCATGCGATTGGGGTCTATCAATACCCCCGCTTTGGCAAAGTCCTCTGGGTCTTCTTTTTTTGCGGCAGAGTAAAAATACTTTTGGATAACCTTACGCTTGAAGTCTACCTCGGCTTGAGTCCCGCGAATCATCTGCATCACCTTCCCAAGCTCATCCACATTGCCAGAGACAAGTGCCTTGTCCACGAACTCCTGCGGATTGAAAGCGTCAACATCACCATCAAGAACCTGTTTTATTATCGTGTTGCGATAAATAGTCTCTTCTTGCTTCCGCGCTTTGATTAACTTCTCAACCCTTGCGCGACTGACGTTCCCAGAGGCAATGAGGTCTTCTAGGTCGGAGGACTTGACTCGCGGGTCGTTTACCTTCTCAAGCAGTTTCAACTCCTGCTTCAGTTGCGCGAACTTCTTCTTACCAAAAACATCATCAATGACCTTGCGGTTAGCTTTCTCTGGGTCAGAGATAAACCTTAACATCTCGGATGCGTTGACCGTGTTCCCGTCACTGAACCGTTCAATCAAATCATTTACAACAGTGCGCTTGATAAGGTTTTGAGCGTCAGGACTGTGTCCCATTAACTCCATCAACTCATCGTAGTTTTCCGACCTGCCCTTGATTAGCGACGAGGTAAGGTCTGCGTTGGTAATGCCGCCTTTCCTTGGGTCTTTGTGAATCTTTTCAAACAGGTTTGTTTGGAACTTTTTAGCGTGCTTACTGTAAAAAGTATTAGCGGCTCTTAACGCTTTCTGCACCTCCTTGTTACCCCCTGCCTCACTGATGGAAGCAGTGAGAGTCGCTGACAGTTCAGACAACTGCTTGTTGGTGTAGCTTCCCAGCGCAACATCTTCTAAAAACGCATCATCAAGTGTCCCTCGTAAATCTTTTATCTCAAGGTAGTTTACCTTGTTGTCCGACTTGCGAGCGATGTCGATGAACTTCTTAACCGCAGGAGATAAGACCTCATCAATGGTCTCTCCGCTCTCAACATCTTTTAACCCTCTTTCATAAAGTTGTTCCGCAACCGCTTTGAACCCCGACATGTCAAATATGGGTCCACGCATTTCTGCGGTGTTCTCTGCCAAGCTAAACAACTTGTTTGACTCATCCTTAAACAAGCGGCGTTGCAATCGCGCTTCATCACGTATTGCTTGGCCAACTGTTTCACGATATGTCCCCTTCCCAAACCGACCCACACTGGCGTTGTCGTAGATTTCATTTAACCTAGCTACTCCAGAGTTCACAACCTCCTTGCGAGCTACTTCTTTCGCGTTGCCAATGTCATCAACCTTTTTACCGAGAACCTTTATGACCTCTCTTCCGGTTTGGAAGTTTGTTACATCTTCAGCATTGCCAGCAAGGTATTTGTACACATCCCTCAAAGAGTCCTTCTGCTTATCAATAAGATCTTTCAAAGCAGAACCTCCTGGCATGTTTAATATGAACGACTGCATTCTGCTGACAAAGTCGCTCTCTGTCATGGTTGCGGGGTCCAGCGGAATGTCTACCTCGCCTCTTGTTAGCGTGTAGATTTTATCAGCGGACTGCGTTGCCATATCCTTAACTCCTGCATAAGAGGATTTAAGAGTTCTGGCAGGGTTAAGCATGAAATTGCCACCGCGCTTTGCGACCCTAATTCCTGCACCCATTATCATGTCCGCAGCAAAGTCGTGTGCCGCTCTCTTGCTTCGCTCAAGGGCAATTTCTGCAACATCAATATCATTGCCCACTGAGACACGAGCAATAGCATCCTGCGCCGCACCAGTTGTTTGAGCCGCAGTAGAGGCAGCAGCAGATTCAAGGATGTATTTCATTACCTTCTTTCTGACCAGACCACCTCCGAGCTTACCCGCCAACCCTGCGCCAAGAAACGTACCAACTACTTCCGGTAGATACCCTGCCATGTCTGCCATGTCCCTTTGAGACATTCCGACTTCATCAACAAGTATCTCCTCACCGTTTGGTTTTCTGATGATTAAAATATCTTCCCCGTTTTCGTCTTGTGCGACCCTGACTGCATCATCCCCATACTGACTCTTGTAGTAGGTCATGCGGTCCTTTGTGTCTCGCATGAACGATGTTTTCACCCTGTCTAACAACGGAGCGCCCTCGGTTAAATTGACATTGTCACCATACCGCTCTCGCGCTCTTTCAATGTCCTGTTCCGTTGCCAAGGATGTGCTTGGGTCCGCAACCGGCTCACCACCGACAGTGAAAGACAGGGGTTCCCCCGCATTGCGAGGCAATGCAGGTGCAGGTTGCACGGTATAGGGGTCTCTGAACCTCTTTGCAGGGTCAGGGTTGTGCTTGCTTTTAAGGTAGTCCCCGTAGCTTGCGTCTGGTCCGATCTGCGACTCAAGCGCCTTGGGCGCGAACCTCTTCATCTCGCTATACTCCTGCAAGTTCTGAAGCGTGGTTCCCAACCCTAAACCCTTTGGGGGTTCTTCTCCGATAGGGCGATCTATCTTACCCGACCTTTTGAATTCCTCTATTTTTTGTCTATAATAATCAGACATCTTTAATTCTCCTTGGGGAACAATGCTTCAAGTAACTCGGCGAGTTCGTGCGTGTGCATCTTGGTGTTGTATTCTTTAATCAAGTCAGCAACGACTTCATCTTCGTTGAAATCTTTATCTTTAACATCAATATCCAACACCTTGGACAATCCCTTAAACTTCGCATCAAGCAACTTATCAGCTTCCTCCCTATTCAACCTCATGGTCTTAAACAACTGAACGGAAGTAGAAGGAGGAACCCAATTAAGTTCACTAATATCCCTGCCCTCTTCCTGCGCCATGTCTACCGCTCTCACTGACAAGTTAGCCGCAAGTTCACGCATTTTGTTTCTGGCATCAGCAGGTGATTCAAACATCTTTGTCATATCAACCTGCGCTTTCTGGACATACTCCCTGTCCTTATCAGTGAACCTAGATTCAGCAGAAATAATTTTTTCAGACATGATGTTGAACTGCTGCATTGCGTTCCGAAACTTAATTCGGTCCTTGTTAGTCATGTCTTTTGCCCATTGTGCAGGAAGCGAACCCAACCCTTTATCCACCCACTCTGAACCCAAATAACCCATCAATCCAACATACTCATCTTTGAACAATGAACGCGCATACTCCAAATGCTTCACTGTCTTTTGTAACGCGATTTGGTTTTTCTGAAGATCAGTAGTTGTGGATATTGTCTTACCCGACACATTACCCGTCTTAAATATCAAGCGCCCATCCTTGCCAACCTCAAGGGATGTACCGCTTGGAGTGCTGGACTTCTGAATTGCCAGATCAAATGTCTCTATCTGCTTTTGTAAATCTGAGCGCATTTGTTCTGCTTTATCAAGAGTCAGCGTGTTGCCCAAAGTTGGGTCTTGCTCTAGTGCCGACAACTGACTCTCTAACCGTTGTCTGTCGCTATAAATCTTTCCTATTGTCGAACTAAACCCAGATACCTTACGGGAGGGATTAGGGACCAAGGTTTTGCCAAGCTGAACAAAGTCACCACCAAGAACATACTGTGGTTTAGCGTCAGGCGTGATCCTGTCGAGAACCTCAAGGTAACTCTCTTCCAACTGAAGCGCATCCTTGCCGGTTAGCACACCGGATTTAAGCTTCGTCTCTAACCTCTTGTTAAGTTCTTCAGCGTTGGGCGCAGTGCGAATATCCCTAATTGAATCAACGAGGAACGCATCACTGTTTTCAATGCGTACCTTGTCTGCCGCAGCGGCACGTTGCGCTGCGATTTCATTGGAAATCTTTTTTGTGGTTAATGCGTTTTGGTAGTTCTTAAACAACCCTGCTTTCTCCGAGTTGTTGAAGTTCTTGTAATCATCCTTGTCGATGTTGAGATAGTTAAGCATCTCCTCCCCGCCATCTCCTTGGATAAACGTATCGGTTAAGCTTGCATCCTTCTTGTCCTGTGCCGCTTGTGCATACCTCTGCGCCAAGGCATTACCGATACTCTGACCGGCACTAGCCACACCTCTGGCTATCGCACCAGAATCAAATTGCGCGAACAACCCCGATACATCGGTTGCCGCAGGACCACCTGTGAATGGACTATACCTTGCCATTGATTGCTTTCTCCATCATCCACTTAACAAGACGCTTGATGCGTGGCTTGTTGCTTATGAATGCCGCAAACCGCTCACCAAACTTGTCGTAGATATTCTTGAACCACGTTGGACCGTGGTTCTCTTTCCAAACAAAGAACTGAACCCATTGTGGGTTTGTCTCACCAAACACTTCCCTTGCCACCCAACAACCGAACTTGCCTCCCTGACCAAATCCTGGGGCAAGCATGTTTCCAACCGCACTTATGCCAGCACCAAACAACTGGTTCTTCATGTTCGACTTCGCCACATTAAAACCTAATTCAGTTTGTAGGTTCTGGTTGGCGAGTGAACCTGCGTACTGCGACTCTGGGTTGAACAACTGACCTGCATTGAATGATGCGCCCTGCCCAAACACTCCGCTTGCCATACCTGCGTTTACGGTGCTTGGGCGACCCGTGATAAGCATTGCGGCATCTGCGCCGGTTGCCTTATTGATTCCTGCCATCTGTGCCGCAGAAGCGAACCTCTGCGCCTTACGCCGCTCTCTTCCCTCCTGCGTTATCAGTTCCTCAAGACCCAATGCCCTAATGCTCCCAGGACTTATTCCCCTAGCACCTAAATCCGCTCGCTTACCCTGACGTATCTGGCGCTCACTGTAAGCATCGAGTTCCCCTCCCTTTTGCAGATCACCAAGCACCTGTTCGTTCATTGCGTCGAGTAGTGCTTGCTGCGCTGGGTCTGTGGCACGGATTGCATCAACGGCACGTTTGCCGTACTGCTCGATGTCTGCGACATCTGCTTCTCTACGCATCCTTGCGGTCTCGATGTCCTGCTTCTGAAGTTCTGGGCTAATCTCTCCAAGCATGTCCACAACCTGCGGTGCGATTTGCTTTGCAATGTCGAACTGCGCTTGTGCCATCTTTGGCCCATACTCCATTTCCAGTTCCATGAAGCGCGGAAAAAGGTCCGCCTGTGCTTCCAAAGTATCGCGGGTCTCTTTTGCGTAATCTCTGGGTTTAGGTCTTTTCGGTGAACTCATTTGTAATCCTTATATATCTCTCAAACTGTTTCCAAGTGTACCAGTAGTCCTTGTCTAAATTCTTCTCCTGTCTGTGGTAAAGTATCCATTCAGTTTTGAACGGAGCGAGGTCCAGAAACCTCCCAAGGTTGCCGCAAGCCAAGTAGCAGAACCATGTGTCGTATTCCTCTGGTTTAAATGTGAACTTCTCATCAAGCGCAAACCGTGCGTATCTCCTAGTAATAGGTCGCGCCATAATGAATGTATCTTCTCCGCTATAAACATAACCTCTTGTCAGATAGAACTGTAAATCCTCGTTAAAGGTCGTCTTGCATGACTTGTCATAGAATTGTAGCGCATCTGCTATGGGGTTTACTTTCATTAACTACGCAACCAACTCCTAAAGCTAACCTTCTTCACTACGTCCTCTGGATTCTTTGCTGCACGTTTCTCTGCGTCCAGTAGTTGAGTGTCAGTGAACATCAAGTTCATCTCCACTCCCCAGCTATCCTTAACCCGCAGAAAATTGTACGACTTCAACGCCCCAAACTTGGGGTTGTCGTTTTCAATTTTAATTATTCTTCCGAGTTTAGGTTTCATCCTATCAAGGTCACTAAATATATCCGATTTGGACTGTCATCTGCATCTACTGGTATCGCTATGGCACAATGGTTGTCGCTTAATTCTGGAAGTGCTGAACTGTTCTTATTAACTGTTGAAATCATAACGCTATTGTTGGTGATACTCGATCCATCAAATCCAACATCCATGTGCTGCCAGTATAGG
>CEQA01012352.1_pt1 | contig 30092 bp, 35 predicted proteins | sample 530501 | NCBI WGS metagenome assembly CEQA01 (sample SAMEA2620227, study PRJEB7988) | marine metagenome | isolation source: saline water (ENVO:00002010), including
AGAAAAAGCCCACTCAGTTGAAACCAAGTGGGCATAAAGTATCTATTGTTTAGGACTTAGAAGATCAAAAGCAGTGATTACCTTAGATGGTGGGTATCCAAATCCCTTACGGGTTCTTGTATTACCATTTTCATCTAGTAATGGCTCATAACCTGAAGTACCGTCTTCACGGGTTACCTTATGAGTCATAGGCACGTCAGTCACTTCTGATCTCTTCGCAGACCATTTCCAGTAGAGCCTGACAACAATGTGTTCATTGTCCGCAGCATACTTGAACAACTCTGATCCAATAGTAGATCCAGTCTTGTCGTCATCCCAAGCTGTGAACCAAGTTTCTTGGACAACAACTTTCTCGAATGTGCCGTCACCTAAAGCGATGTCAGCAGATTGCTTAACAGGGATCTTAAAGCCATTAGGAACTACATCTCCTGATTTATATGTCATCTTGAGAACCTTGTTAATTAGCCCAACGGTCATGTTATTGGCGTTAGTTCTAGTTAAGTCAACTTCAGACTCTGCAAGTTTAGAATCTGCAGACTCACGAAGCTTCTCCTGCCAAGGCATGAGTAAATCTTTGATGAGTTGTGGCTTGTTAATACCATTGAACTCGGAGTAGGTGTAGTCCAACTTAGTGGCATTTTCCATGTGGAGTAAACCAGCCTTTCGACTGGGCGAGATTTTGCACAGCTGATGCTGTACACCAGAAAAGTCCCACCCCGCAAGCGGAGTGAGACATCGGGCTATTTAATTGAGTGCAATGAACGTCTTATAAAGGCGACTAGAAAGACAAGCCTTGACTATGCTCTTGGATCTCTTATAGACACGAAGTCTGAAGAATTCCACAAGCGGAGTCAGTATCTTTCTTGCTTGGTCAATCGTCCACCGCAGATCTGCAAATAGAGCTGTTAGTTCTCTGATGACAACCTTGGCTCTACGTGTTAGATCTTTGCGATAGTCGTTAACGGTCAGGACGTCCGACTCTAGCCGGCTGACCTGCGATCTTAAAAACCGAACGTCGGCTTGTAAGGTCACCTTCTCTGTCCACAGTTCGTCTCGAGACCAAGTCTTACCAGTGTCTGGGTTGATCTCTGTAAACTTCTTGGCTTTAGCAACCATTTTGCACAGTTGATATGGAACACCACAAAATCCCTACTCCGACTGTGCAACGAAGTAGGGATAATGTTGAAGGCCTATCGCTTAACACTGATAGGTAGCGGTGATGACCAGTCACGCTGTTGCGTTTTACATCTGCTATGTCACGACAGACAAGCTTCGTTTAACCTCCAGCTCGAGGTGATATCTCGTTTTTGCACAGTTGATATAGCTCAGCAGAAAAGCCCCTAACTTCACAACGAAGCAGGGGCTGTTTTCTACGTAAGCGAGGCCGAAGGCCGAGCGTCCGGCTGTCCGGTAACTGTTAATTCGCCTACTAAGCTATCTTTACGGCATTGTCTAAGTTGACGTAATCAACTCGTTGACTACCAAGCAAATGCCTGAGCATGTCATACTCGGCAGAAGCTTGCATGGTATCGCTGTGGTATTGGAGAGGCTGATCGTCAACTAAGATTGCGATTGGCTTGTGTCTCATTTTGCACAGGTGATGTAGGACACTAAAAAAGCCCCCGAAGGGGCTAGATATTAGACTCCATACCAAGTACATGCCTGCTTCTCGTAATCAGCTTGGGCTAGTACGTCCACCTCCGAATAACGTGGAGTCCATTTCTCTGTATCGGAGCGAAACCATTGCCAGGCTTGATCCTTAGTATCGAAGCTAGGACCAAAAGACTGGATACTCTCGTCAGTGTAAGCAACGCATACAAACATTTTGCACAGGTGATATAAGACACTAAAAAAGCCCTACCGCATTCGAAAACGCAGCAGGGCATTGGGATTAGGACTTAGCAGCAGCAGCTTCTATCTCTGCTTGGTACTTAAGGGCGGCTTCACGCCTCTCATCACGCTTCTTCTGCTCAGCTAGATATTTGACATAGGTAGCACCTAGGCCTTTAGCAGCTCCAGCTTGGGCTTGACGCATTTTCTCGACAATAATCTCATCGATAGGACGTCCCTCCAACTTGGTTTTCGCAGATAGACAGGCTGACCGAGCAACCTTAAAGCGCAACAGTTGAGAAAACATTTTGCACAGTTGATATAGAACACCACAAAAGCCCCTTGCGGGGCTCGGGCCTGAGCGTTAGCGTCCAACGTAGTAACCCTCGTCACTACAGAATTTGACAAGGGCCTTGTGCTCAGGTAGGTCTGAAGCTTGAAGGTACTCTGCGCTTGAGCATTGCAAAGCAACCTTCGCGTCTAAACCTTGAACGGAGGCAATAACATTGTTAACTATCATGCTTACGCCAAATACGATGATGACGTTGCGTAGTGTAGTTGTCATTTTGCACAGTTGATATAGAACACTAAAAAAGGCCCCGAAGGGGCCGGAGGATAGGACGTCCGAAGGAACTCTCCGGATTAGGAAGCCCCCGTTAGGGGGCGTCAAGCTAGAAGGGAAGTAGGTCGGGATCTTCAGCTTCAACCACTTCCAATAGAGATGCTTGCTCAGCGAAGTGTTCTTCAGCAGCAAGTTCCTGTTGGCGATGGTCTGCTTCTTCCAACTTACTCATGTATTCAAAGTGCTCTAAAACCTGTATGCGATCATGAGGTGGAGTCTTGATACCAGGAGAGTGGAGCCATTCCCAACCAGCCTTCTCAGACTCGAAGGAAGGGCCGAATTTCTCAATGAAGTCTCCAAATTTAGAGAAAGCAACAGCATAGTAAATCATTTTGCACAGTTGATATAGATCATTAACATCGAACTAACATCAAACGTAGTAGTTAGTGGTAGGCGTGGCTGGTTACTAAATATTGCAACGTAGCAAGAAAATACGAGCGCAAAATGTAGCGAACGAAGTGAGCGAAATGCATGAGCGAGGCGAAAACTGAGCGAGCAAAGCGAGCGAATCCTTATCCATAAGGTGAGGAATGTGACATGTGTCTTGATAAGAGACGCCCCGCAACGCAGTCGCTTGAAGCATTCGAGAAACGCGTCGTAGACGTATATGTGTGTGGGATAACTGTTAAATATACAGGCGCATAGGGATAACGCATGCGAAAAAATGAGGGGAGGTGTGGGCGAGCGATGCGTAGCAGCGCGAGCGTGAGGTAGCGTTGGGATTGTGGCCGCTGTTAAACATCGGGTAACATCAGCAGCCTACGCATTAACATTGGCTACTAACAGGTAGGCGTCGCCAGGCATACGTCAACGCAGGCAGCGCGGTCGCTTTCGCGGTTACGTTGAACGAAGCAGGTAACTCAGCGAGGACGGGACGTCCGAGCGGCAGGGTTAACGAGCCTAATTCTTTTTTTGTTTGAGGACTTTTCGAATGTGCGGGGGGTGTTTAATGTATACCGAGCGGCGCAATAAAAATCGCTCAGGTCCCGCGAGGCCTTTTAGGTACAAACTTTCGCTTCTTGAGGATTAATAGTGAACAAATTTTTACCAAAAAATTATTTATCCCTATTCGCGCGAGGCGAAGCCTTTTGAGACCCCCGATAGACTGTATATATGTGTTTCATAAGCGGCTGTGTCTCCGATTGATACTTGGTACTTAGATGGTGGCGAGAAAAAACCTGTAAAAGGTAAAAATCTCACTGAAAAAGCAAACGAATTTGCAAATTATTACAGAATTCAAGCGCTTGCCGCTAATCGCAAGGCTAAAAACGCTCAAGCCGCCGCCGAGAAAGAGAAAAAGAAGCCGATAGACCTCTCTGCCGAGAATTTCGAGAAGATAGCAACGGCGAAAAACCCTAATAACAAGTGGAATCAGAACAAAATACAGAAAAAAGCGTTAGATAAGCAGAAAAAACTGATTGCAATCGAAAGAGATCGCGGTAGTAAGAACTTAATTAAAGGTGAAAGTATTGTTGCTAACAGCAAACTTCCAGGCTTACTGGGCGAAACGGCGGCACAGAAAAAAAATCGCGATGAAACTAACGTGCGTTCCGGTATAGGGCAAGCAGTAGAAAGAACTGTTGATCCTTCTAATCCTCAAGCAAATGATTTCTTAGCGAAAATGGTTAGTCAGGTTAATAATCCTGATGCTCGTGTGAGAAGTTATGGCTATTCAGCGGCTGATGATATTAGAACCGCTACTCAAAACGTTCAAAGGGCTAAACTCGCTCAAGCCGGCAGTGCTGATGAAGTTAGAAGCATGATCGGTATGTCTGCTTCAGATATGCCGGATGACGTTGTTAATACTCTTCAACAGATAAGACAGGTTTATCCTGAGCTATCAGCAAAAGCGGCAAGTAAATTTGCTCTTGCTTATGCTGCTAACGACAAAGCAGGTATAGAAGCAGTTCTGAAGGATATTAGAGCTATTCCTGATAAATCCATGCTGACTGAATCTGTAGGAGATGTTCCTGTAGAAATCACTCAGAAAGGAGTAGAACAAAAATTATTAAATCTTTTAGATCAAGCGAATTTAGACATTACTCCAGAAAACGTTGGAAGAGCCCTAAACGTTAAGAACGAGTATGGGGAGAACTATTTCTCTGCAGGAGAAAGAAGGATGATAAAAGGTCTCGTTGGTTCTAATGCTCAGTTTGAACCTGCAGAAGTACAGCAAATGGTAGCTCAGGAAGGAGCACAGAAAAGGAAGAAAGGTAAAGCAAGTCCTCTTCGTAAAGGAGAGACCAAGCAGCCTGTAGATCCATTTCTGATACCATTACTTCTATCTCCAGTAACAGAAGTTGTCACAGATACGACTACTGGTCAGACTCGTAAACAAGCTGCTACCTATTTAGAAAATATCTATAAAGACAATAGATACCGCAAGTTAGATGCTGGTCAAGTGCAGCTAGGAATGCTTAATCCTCAGTTTGAGTTGCCTTCAAAAATAGGAGGTAAAGAACATGAATATTGGAGACTCGTGGAATCTGATACTGGTAGGGGTGATTTCGTGGGCGTACCAACTCAAGATCCTTTACAAAAAGCAGTTAACCCGAGGTATGACCCCAGTTATGGTGCTGGAGGAGAAAGATTTCCTATGACTCTAGGGCAAGCGATGACTCAGATATTGCTAGAAGGTAGGACAAATGTAAGGGATTTTGCTCCAGGAGAGCTTATACAGAAAGAAGGTAAAAAAGGTATGGAATATTATTTGCCTGATTCTTCTTTTGGAGACTCTTATAAAAACCCTCAGATGACGTATAGAGAGCGTAGAACTAATGAGTTATTGAATCAATTCATTCCAGACAGGCTAGATGATGTAGGCCTTGGAACTCAAGTTTATCCAACAGCAGGGAATCCTACCGAGGCTCAACTCGCAGCTGGAACTAGGTCTTATCGTATTGGAAAAAATTTCATATATTCCAATGAGTCATTAAGGAAATTGGGTGATTTAATAGAAGCTATTACATTGCAAACGACTGGAACCGCTTATAGACCAACGATTAACGAACCTTTAGCTGCAGACGATTGGAGATTGAAGAAACTGCAGGGAATGTTGTTATTAGATACAACACCAAAGATTTTAGGAGACAGGGCGGCTTATCCTTCTGAGGTGTTAGATATCTTGGATCGCTACGAGAAAGCTGCTTTCCAATCAAAATCAGTCAACCCAAATTGGAAGCCTAACCCACAAGATGCTGTCAACATGTACGCAGACATCTTCAACCCCGGAGGCTCTGTGTGGTCGAGTCAATACGATAAGTATCCTTTAGCAGTGCTTAGAAAAGCTGAGTGGGCTGGAGAATCTGCTCTTCCTAAGTGGCAAGGACAAATGGGTCTAATCAATACCTTATTAAATAGATCGGGCAGTATCATCCCTGATCCTACAACTGCAGAAAGTACTTTACCTGCAATGATTATGGCAAGTCAGTTTGCCGATGGTAAATTCCCTGCAGGCTCCGAATTAGAGAAGCTCAATAAAATGATAACCCCAGGATTGGAATATTTAAGTAAAGAACAAAAGAAAACTCTAGTACGTTTAGCTCAAGAACTAGGACCAGAAGTTGTACAAAGAACAGCTGCAGATCCTCAACCTATCAATCCTTCCACTACAGGAGAAGCAATGGGTGCAGTGTCAGGTAATACGAATCCTCAAACACTGTTAGGAGCATTTAAAGGTAAGAGTCCTAAGGAAATGATAAACTTCTTACTCAGAAGAAAAGGCGTATAAACCTCTTTCATAGAAAGGCTAAGATAAGTAAAACACTAGTATTTACGTGAAGCGGCCAGGTTTCGATAACAGCAAACTTGATACGTCGACAGCTATTCGCATGGCTCTTATTACTAAAGAGCAATTAGGTGAAAAGCCAGTCCACGGTTTAGGTGCTAGTGGGTCTGTAATAGGCTTCGCTGGTGAAGCTTTAGCTGATATTGATAATTTAGGTGCGGCTGGAGAATTTGGTCGTTTACTGCAAGATCCTACGATTGCTCCGCAGATCTTCCAAAACGAACAGCGTAAAAATAATAGTGATTTCGGACCCTACGGTATCTACGCGTAATGATTGGAAGATTTGCTACTCAGATCCTGCCGAAGCTCGGAAAGAATCTTTCCTACTTAATTCCTAGAAGCAAGGCTGATATAGCACTTAGGTATATGCCTGAATTGGTATGGCCTGTTTATTCAATGGCTCAATTACCAGAAGGTACACCTTTAGGATCTCGATTAGCAGTAGGCGGTGAAGATTTAGGTATTAACCTGCTAGGCTCGCTGGGTGGACAAGCTATTGGTTTAGGTATTGGTAAAAATATGGCTACTAATAGGTTAAGACGACAAGGCAAAATAGGAGTTACTTCGACTGTTGATGATTTGTATGATGGCTTTGATGGAATTAGCCCTCCTGCAGGTTTAGATGCCAAAACAGCAAGACTCATGGAAATTGGACCTGCTGTAAACGTTGGAGATATAGCTGGAAGTATGGCTGCAAATATGTTCTTACCTAGAAATCAGCTGCAAAAAGCATGGGCAGCTGCAGAAGGTACAGGATTAGAAGGAATGGATCAGCAAGCCTTGCTACAAATTTTGGCTGAAATTCAAAGAAGAGAGGAATTAGGGGGCTTTTCCGCCACCGCTGCTAATCCTTACAGCTTTATGGTGTAAATAATGGCAGAAACAAACGCTTTCGAAGGTTTTGGGCCTACTTTTCGTCAACGATTACAGCAATCGCCAGGGAAAATCGATGCAGATCTAAAATATCTGTACTCTGCTTATGAAAACACGCCTGTAGAGGCGATGATTTCCAGCTCTCCTCTTGCTTTTAGGGCAAGATGGTCTTTACCTGAGTGGTTAGGAGGTTTTACTGATGACGCTAAAAATCGAATATTAACGCTTCGCAAAGAGGATCCTGTTCTTCGGCGTTTTACATCTGTCCCTGGACTATATCCCGACCCTGAATCGGCAACAGGTCGTGAAATAGGTCAAGCAACTCTTGGAAGAAAGCTTGGAAGTGGTATGGGGACTCTAATTGCAGACATCATGCAGGATGGAGCCCGTAATATTTGGTGGTTTTTAAATGCCCCTCAAGCTTTAGCGCAACTTGTCACTTTACAAGCAGTATCTGAAGGTACTAATGCTGCGGAAAAGAAAGCATTAGGTGTAGATCAGTTGCCGTATGAAATGAAAAAGCCTACTTTCCGTCGTAAAGGTATGAGATTGGCTGCAACTTTACCAGCTGTTGCAGGTATCTCGTATGCAATTGGAAACGTAGGAAGACAGGATGGGTATAAAGCTATTATTCCGGACGAGAATGATCCTCGTAAATCAGCTGATCCTGTATCTGAAATATTAAGTCGTTACTTCTTAGGTCGAACTGGAAGGCTTCTTCCTTATAACGAGTTTATTAAAGAAAGACCTGACGTTTCTCCTGAACAATATAAAAACTATAAGCAATATCTTTTCTCAGGAATGTCTCCTGTTAAAGCGACAACAGAAGGTATTCATGGACCTGAGGTTACATTCCTTGGAAAATCTATCCCATTAACAACAGGTGTTCTCCCTCTAGTTGCTGCTGCAGCCGGTGGTTACAGAGGTTCGAGGAATGCTGCAACTCGCTTAAGAGCTAATCGAAAAAAAGCTGTGGAATTAGGTGACAAGGTTAGACGTATCAAGAAAGACTTGGATATGGGTAAGAGAGGTGTTACCAAGGTTGACCTAGAAAAAGCAGCGACAGAATACTTAAACCTAGAAACTGCTAATGAAGTGGAAGCATTGAAGTCAATCATGCTGAACAGTGGTGTAGGCGTTGCTGGAGGAATAACAGTGGGAAGTATCCTAGAATCAATGAGAAGAGGTCAATCCCAAAGGGAATTAGAGAGCTAACATGACATTTACTGCGTACAGCCCTCGAGTTGCAAGAGGAGGATTAACTGATGATTTTTCCAAGTTTCAAGCGACTGCTGATAAAGTAAGAGACGACATAAAAGCAGACGCAATAAGTAGAGCATTGAAGTGGCAAAGCTTAGAAGCAAGGGGAAAAATAAAAGGAGCTCAACCACCTCAACCATCTCAGCCTAGTATGCTCGAAAGTGTTCTCGGTGCTGGAGCTAATTGGTTACTGAAGAGCGAAAACAGTCCTCTAGATGATTGGAGTTCTGGCTTAAGAGGATTATTTGGGGGTAATAAATCCAATGTTCTTTCTGGATCAGAAGGCGCTGCGTGGCAGGCGGGTGCTTATTCTCCAGAGCTAAATTACACGTCTGCCTTTGCTTATGGTGGTAACGTACCTGATTACGGAATCGATTTAACTCCTGCTCTGGATTTCACTATCCCGAGTACTAATGCTTTCAATCTCACCGGTTCAGGGGGCAGTTACTTCTAGATATGGCACGTTATTCTTCAGACTGGATTACAGGCACAGGTCTCGATGCTCGTAGAGCTGCACCGACTTCTGATTACGATTGGTTGGATAATTCTCAGGTCTTTGCTGGTACAGCTATAGACAGAAGTAACAGGGAAAGATTAAGAAATTTATATGCTGACCCTGGTATAGGAGTCAAAAACTTTTATAGCACTCCTGATTATCAGCCAACAATTGCTAGTGCAGACGTAGGTTTCGGCACTGATTTCTCTGATACGTTTGCTGCAAATTTGTATAACGATTACGCTACGGAAGCTCGGATGGCTGGTGATGTTTATGATGATATTGCTTTAACGCGGTTTTATAAGGCTCAAGCAGATCTTAATAAACCTCCTAAGAAGAAGAGTGGTATTGGAGGGCTGATCGGAAGAGTACTTGGAACAGTTGTCGGAAATGCAGTAGCACCAGGAATAGGTGGTCAAATAGGTGGTTCAATAGGTGGTAGTATAGGATCCGGAATCGGTTAACGAAAACGTCTACACTTAGTACATATAGTGTGTAATTTGACTGTCTGATGGCTAGGAACCCTTTACCTAATAATTGGAAGCAAATCATTGCAGAACAGTATCAAAGAGCTGTTCAGACAGGTAACCAAAAAATGGTTGACACCTTGAATGCTTTGATTCCTATGTTGTCAGTAGGATTCGATAAGACTAAAGCAGGAGCAGCAGAAGCTGTTCAAGGGATGAAGAATACGGTTCAACAAGCAGCTAGTAAACTTCCTAAGACTTCTACTCCGATGGCTGGTGCGAGGCCTGAGTTTTTGGTGGGCGTAGGAGATACTCTCTTGGATGCAGCATCTACTAGTAAGTTACCTATTACTAAAGGTCTTGCCAGTGCTGGATTATTGACTGCTATCTTGGCAGGAGGAATGGAATTAGCAGATCAGGATGATCCTTTAGGTAGAAATATTATTGAAGGTTTAGGAGTTACAGGTGGTCAGGTTGGGGGAGGTGTTTTAGGTGGTATGGCAGCTGGTGCTTTAGCTGGTGGTGCTACTGGTCCATTAGCTCCTATAGCTATTCCTGCGGGAATGATTATTGGTGGTTTAGCTGGTGGTGATATTCTGAAGAATCTAGGCGGTGGATTGTATGACGCAGCTACAGGAATCAACGCTCAAGATCGTGCAATGGCTAGACAGAAAGAAGACTTAGAAAGAAGACAAGAGTTGGCTGCATACGAAATGCAGCTTGCGATGCAAAACCAGCAAGCATTAGACAATTATGCATATGATCAGTTTCAAAATCAATTATTGATGAGGGATGAGTTAGCTTCAAGGAATAGAGAGGAAAGGCTTTACAATAGTGCTATAGCGAATGATCAGCAATTGATCAGTTCTATTCTTGCTTCTTTGTAGATTATGGGATTAGCTCAACAATTTTTAGCGGGAAGATCTCCACATCGAGTCCTTGTAGGGGATGAGCCTTTAGATACTAGTTTTTCTGAAGCATTAGAAAGGGCAATCATCGCGAGAAACAAGAATGAATTTGGATTAATTGAAAATTTCTCCGACGAGACAGGTGCTCTTGCTAGGACTCAAAATGCGTACCGTCAACAAAGGCAAGCGAATCTAGAAGAAGCACAATACAAAGAAGCAATAGAACTAGCCGCCGCAAAAGCTAAAGCAACAGATGATCTTATTGATATGTTCCTTCCTGACCCTCAGGAGAAATTCGATCAGTATCACGAGAATAAAAAGACTATAAGGGAAGCTAGGGTAGACGAGGAACTAGACAAGCTAATCAAAAACAAAGCAAGTATTGAGAATCACCAAAGCCAAATTATCAACGCTCAAACCACCGCTGAATTAAATAGTATTCGGACTGAAAACTTCCTAGAAAATTTAGACTCTGATTCCATTAAGATAAGTACAGACTAAAAGCTGCATTAAGCAATGACAGATCGTTTAGACGAATTAAAAGCATCTCAGATTGATCGTAATCTTCAGTTCTTACAACTATTAGAGAGCGAAGAGAGGAAGAGAGATCGTGCTGGTTTGCGGAATCCTTTCTCGACTGAGGCTTGGAACGTAAAGAGAAGCTTTGGAGACTGGATCAAGCCTGATGGGGAAGTGACTGTAAGCATGGATGATTTCAATGCTTTACGTAATATGCCTACTTTTAAGAGGAACTTCTGGCAGGGAGGAGGTGAGTTCACCTCGGAGTACGGCAAAGGGTCTGGTTACGATGGTAGTAATGCAAGAGATTTCGTTAATAATTTCAACATTAAAGATGTTGTAGTAAATCCAGACACGAATCAAGTTACATTAAGATTTACAGATCAACAGTCAGCGACTGATTTTAATGAAGGATTTCAACAAAGCAAGCGTAATATATTAATTAACGAGAATAAAAATCAAGGAATAGGTACTTATTTAGATACAAAAACATCTAGCGCGTCTGAAGATATTGACGTGAATAAACAAATAAAGCTTGAGGAAAGAAAGCAGGAAAAACTTGCAGAACTAGAAAAGGTTAAAACTGAGAATCAGTCCAAGATTGACAAACTATTAGAACTGAAACAGCTACAGATAACAGGTGAGCAACAAATCCTCAGGGATTCTATGCGGCCTAATATCTTAGGTGGAATTCTTGACCGTGTTCTTGCTGGCAATCGCAAGTCAGCACTGCCAACCCAAATCCGCATTGGTCAATAGGAGGTTATTACTATGAGCTGGTTATCCGATTTTTACGCGGCAAATAACATTGGCGGCCCCGGAGGTAAATTAGATGGTGGTGCTATCGCTTACTGGGAAAGTGAAAAAGATCGCCTAGGGGGTGGAACTGCAGGAGAAAATGCAGTAAAAGACATTATCAGGGGAACTGCTATAAATCAAGGAACATGGCAAATGACTAGTGCTAGTAATCCTGGTGGAAATACTGGAGCAGGTAATACGACCAACGCAAATGCTAATAACACGGTTAGTTCGACTGATTTTGGTTCGATGCTAGACAACCTCACAATCGAGGGATCTGCATTGCAAGGTGGTTTAAGTGGTTTGACGACACTTGCAAATACGTTCGACCAAAACACCGATATAACAGGAAATGTTGTTGGAAAATTAGGCGACATTTTTACAACCCAAGCAACTAAGGGGATAATGTTGAATTATGAAAAAGATTTAGCTAATGCGACTTACGAGATAGATAGTAAGAAGATGGATCGAGAGACCGAGGAAGCTCTTGAATTGGGAGCTGCTGAGCATGGTTGGAAGAAGGATGAATATGCTGCATTAGGTGCTCAAGATCGTTTAACTATTGGTAAGACAGGAGAAGAGACAAGACTCAATATTGGCGAAGAGGGAAGACAGGATCGTCTTAATATTGGTGCTCAGAAAGATGCTGATATTGCAACGATTGGTGAAACAGGTAAGCAGCAACGTCTTGGCATTATGGAGACGGGTGAACAGCAAAGAATGAACATAGGAGCCGAGGGGACTCAAGATCGTTTAAATATCGCCGCTACAGGAAGAGAACAAAGACTAGGTATTAAAGAGACAGGTCAACAGCAAAGGCTTGGTATTATGACTGAAGCTGATGAGAAGCGTAAGACTTTAAGAGAAGACTACCGACAGCAGAAAGGGATGCGAGCTGACGCAAGAGGTGCTATATCTAGTGCAGGAGCTAAGTTCTTCGGTTAAATGCCTAAAGAAAAAGAAGAGGTTATTCAGTCGTTTTTAACCTCTCTAGATCAAGGATATCGTGAGAATTTTTTAGCCTATGTAGAACATACTTATTCTGTTTTTGAAATATGGCTATATGCTTCTGTCCTTGGATATGAAGGTGGTTTCAATGCTTTAGAAGATTGGGTTAATCAGTATTATCCAAAATTAAATCGTCGCGAAATACTGTTAGCGGAGATTGTTAAATTAGAATCCGACATTGATTTTCTCCGTCAACAGGTTCACGCAGATTTAGTTAAACCGGATGCAGCAGCAACACGTATTGCTCATCTTTCTAAAGAATTACGTGGACATCTCGTAGAGGTCGACAAAATAACAAAATCAACAGATAGAAGAGGTTTAGTGTTAGCAGGTGCTGATAAGGTTATGAGGGAATTACGGTCAATCTTTAAAGAGAATGAGGATGTGACTAATGCCTTGGAATTAGCTTATGAATCTGTTTGGGCAATGCTTGTTGACGAGAAGTAATCTAAGTTAAATTGTTGTACGTCTTATGACGGAAGATAAAATTAAAGAGATTCTTCCTCATTTGTGTTATACGAAAGAAGAAGTTGATAAGTTAATTGCAGCAGCCGTGGCAGAGGCGAGAGCTATCGATGAAGAATCTATGAGGTTGCATAATCGTAATGCAACAATTATTAGTATGATTCTTGGTTTTATTTGTTTAGCTTTATTCTTAGATGGCACATTAAGGTTGTTAGGAATTATCCCTCCATTCTTAGATATAGATATTAGTATTGTCGATAAAATAGCGGAAAAGGTAGAGACAGACGTTTTACCTTTAATCCATCAAGCTAAGGATTATATCCCTAGAATTTAAGTTGGTTCGCCAAGTGCTTTTAATTTTTCTCTATATTTGTCTCTTTCCATAAGAACTTGTTCATATATATCGTTTGCTTCCTTCTGTTGATCGTGAATAACCACAGCAGGATTTAAAAATCTATTTCGAGTGCTAATTCTTAGACTGACAAACCATATACCTGTATTAATTGGATCGTCTACGTTTCTATTGTTAGCTATAGACATAGGCAGCCATGAGGGGTATAAAAAGATCTGCCCTTCGTCGAAAGAAAAACCTTGTGTTACTTCAGGAGAAGGAAAAGTGCTTCTATCGACATTATGAAGAGTCATTGTTTTTGTTATCCATGCTGGGTCTTGGAAAGATAGTTCACCAGTCATGGGAGGAGTTTCTAAAATTAATAGACCAACTAATTCGTTGTTAGGAGCAATGTTTTGCTCTAAGCAGCACCCAGGAGGCAAGAAACCAACGTATGCTCCTGATATTGCTAATTGATCACGATGAATAGTATGATCTTTCGGTGAGTGTTGCAATATTCGAATACACTCTTGTTTAACTGTCTCTAAGAATGGTTGGACATAGCCGTCGTCTAGAAGATTTACTCCATTGCTTTGAGGTGCTGATAGACGAGTCCTAGATTGAAGAATATTCCACGGCCTACCTGCAGGAAATAAAATCTGATCTTCTCGAGAGTGACCTGCATTTTCAAAATTATTTCCAGCGTGAGACTTTTTAAAATGTTCTAATACTGCAGGTATAGCTTTCTTGTCTTGTATATTGCTAGTCCAGAAAGGGACTTCGAACAAAGGATAGTAAGCACTTGCTTCTTTCTCTTCTGCGGTAAAGTCTACACTTTCCCTCATGTACTCAGGTAAGAATGTATCCTCTTGCGGTTTTGCCATAACTTTTTCGAATAATAGAATAATTTTACAATAAAAAATATAGGAATCAACTAAAAATAGTGAAAAACATTAGAATAAAGCATTTGACATGCTTCTATTGCTCTTGCCCGTAGACGTAGTGCTCAACTCGCTGCGAGGTCTATCACAAAAGAGCCTAAGGTTGTTGAAATACCTAAACACGTAATTAAAGCTAGAAATAATTTTGCTTTCTTTTGCGAGTTAATGGGTAAACCTCCTGCTCGTCATATGAAAGTATGGCATGAGGCTTTTTTAACTAATCAAAGCAATGAACATCTTCTTGATATAGCAGGACCTAATACATGTTTATTAAGTCCTAGGGGTAGTGCAAAATCAACAGAGATAGGTTTACTTATAGCTTGGCTTATAGGTCGCCATGCGACTGCTCGCAAGCTGCTCAGGACTCTTTACGTTTCTTATAACGTTGACGTAGCCCGTAATAAAAGTGCTGCGATAAAAAACATGATAATGAACAAGGAATATCAGGAAATTTTTCCGACAGTTCGATTATCGAAGACTCGCACGAGCGATGAATTATGGTCGATTGATTTTGATTTCGCAGAAGTAGATATCAGGGGAGAAGATGCTTTTACTGTTGCTTGTGCAGGACTAAAAGGAACGATTACATCTAAACGTAGTTCTTTGATTATCGTTGATGATGCTATTAAAAGTGCTGCTGCAATATCTAATCCTGATATTCGGAGAGAGATGGAAGCTAACTGGAATAACGTCATAGTTCCCACTATGTTCCAAGGTGCTAGAGCTATTGCTTTGGGTACTCGTTTCCACTTTGATGATTTATTTACAACTACTTTTTGCGAAAAAAGAGGATGGAAGGTAATAACACAAGCAGCTTTAAGGTACGAGGAAGATGGTAGGCCACGTTCTTATTGGCCTGAAATGTGGTCAGCTAAGTATTTATTGAAATTACAGAGTGAAGATCGTATTGCTTTTTCTTATCAGTATTTAAATCAACCAGTTAAAACTAGTGAATTAGGGATTTCTCCTGAATTATTCGTCAAAGGAGAAGTACCTGATGTTTACGACAGCGTCGGAGTAGGTATTGATTTATCTGCGGGAATGAGCGAAAGAAATGATTGGACTGTATTCACCTTAGCTGGAAGGGTTGACGACAAGATTTACGTTATTGATTACAAGAGAATGCGTTCAATGGGGAACGTAGAAAAAATTGAAGCTTTATGTGAATTATTAGTTGAGTGGAACCTTTTGGAATCTAATGATCAAAACCAATTTTTTAAGACGGATTCACCTGTCATTATTTGGCCAGAAGTCGTTGCTTATCAGAAAAGTTTCGAAGGAGATTTAAAACGATTCCTATTTAATGAATGGCAGCTCTACAATTTAAGTATTAGCCCTATTAAAGGTTTTCGCGGTGACAAACTTGCGAGGCTTAGGGGTATCATCGGTCTCTTCGAGAGGCGTAAGATTATCTTCAACAAATACCGAGATTTTAATTACATGGTTGATGAAGTAGTGAATTTTGGTCATGCACCTCATGATGATTGTGCTGACTCTTTAAATATCGTTGTACAAGGTTTGATGCGACGAGGAAGTGCTCAGGTCGAGTGGCAGTAAGATAAGTAGATGAGCAAGCCTACATCAGAGCGTTTCCGACGAATACTGGAAGCAGCTAGAAAGAGAGACGGCCAAAGCGGGACTGACACGATGATCGTGAATAGTCATTTGGCTCAAATGAAGCTTTTCATGCTTCGTCAAGGACTAGAGTTTTATCCAGCCCAAGATACTTTCGGTTTCCGTAAGGTATTCTTGAACGACTTAATTATTGAGAATGAAATAGACAGTCGACTAGAAGGAATTGTCGATGATTTCTTGATTGATGGAAAAGGTTTATTTTATTTTCGACCCATAGGTGATTCCTATCGAATCATGTGGTTTAGCAAGGATAACTACCGTGCTTACTACGATGCTGAAGGAGAATTAGAAGAAATTGAATTAATTTATTCCTTCAACGTTAAAAACACGTTAGGACCGCTTGCTATGCCGGGTGACAACGGCAGTATGAGGTATGTCAAATTACAGGTCAAAAGGGATTTAATAAAAGAATCGATAACAAACGAAAGACCTTCATTTGACGGGGGACCATTGCATAATGGTTTCTCTGGCAATAAAACAAGAACTCTAACCAATAGTCTTGGTTTTATACCAGCCGTAGAATCGTTCAACACGATGCGTTCTACAGGGATGGACGCTTCTGGGGACTTTGATTGGTTGGCAGATCAAATCGTCTTACATGATGATTTAGTTAAAAATATTAGAACTAATATTCATTTCTTTGGTAATCCAACTTTAGTTTCCAGTAGACCTAAGCATGACTTAGTTGAATCTGGGGATGAGGAGCAATTAAGACCAACTATTAGTTCTCAAGCTGGTTTCTTCTCTGCTGACAGGGCTTCTACTCGGGTTAGTCAGCCTACAGGAGGGAGTGCTGGTGGAATGAAAGTTCCTCGCTTAATAGCGAACGTTGAGCCAACTGATAGGGCTGTTTACTTAACCCCCGATGCTGTATCAGGAGACCAAAACCTGTATGCGAGACAATATCGAGAAGAAGTAAGAACAGCTTTAGGGGGAGTTGATGAATTAGGTATCAGTTCCGGAGCAACTGCTTATGAAATTAAATCACTATATGGTCGAGCTGCCACCACTGCAGCAAGAAGGTGCAGAGGTTTATTAACTTACGGTTTGTGCAAATTATTATCTCTGATTGTTTATCATGAGGAGCAAATTTTCAGAGAATCTTTTGCAGTTGCTAGTGGCATGATCAAACCTCAACCTCCATTAGAGGAAGTATTTGATGATCCACAACTATACCGACAAGCTCTAGCTGCTTACGCTGAGCAGAAACCAATATTCGAGAATGAATTAGAAATTGCCATGAGAGAGGCGATTCAAAACACTGAGCTACCTCCAGGAGTCGTTGGGTTAGTGCCTGACGGTGACAGGAAGATTGAGTGGAGATGGAAAGGCCCAGTGTTCGAGGACAGCACAGAGGATATACTGAATTCAAGTATCGTTGTTAGAAACCTTCAGGAACTTGGTGTTAATAGCATCGAAGCCTTAAGGCATCTCTTCCCGAATAAGACGGACGAAGAGCGCAGCGCAATGCTTAGTGGCTATCCATTTAGAATGGCTCAAGCCACCCAAAGCAGTATTGGCACATTCTTGTCGCTGATAGATAACATGCGACGGATACCTCATCCGCAGGCTCCAGACCTGCCGATGCTAAGCGATCCGAAACTCGATTTGACGCCATTTGTCTATCGAGCAATGGATTATTTAAAACGAGAATTAACTTATGCAGGACAGTACAACGACTCCACAAGCTACGGTGACCCCACAACCCTCGATACCATCGAGCGCGCCCGTGTCGACGCCGGTTTACCAGCAAGCTCCAGCCCAGAACGCCCAACCTTCACCCCAGACTCCTACGGTGGAATCGGCTCCGCAGGTGGCTCCACAGGTGGCTCCACAGGTGGCGAATCCTTGGCAGGAGGCGTACAACCGCTTGTCCGAGAGCCTGAGCACTCAGCAGCCCTCCCAACCTCAGGCAGCTTACTCAACTCCGACCCCACAGATCCAGAGTCAAACTCCGGTCTCGCAGGCTCCAACAAACTATCAGGGCGCTCCATCCGTTTCGGGGACCCCGATCTCATGGCCCCAAGCAACGCAGGCTTATACCCAAGCGCAGGCACCGGTAGCTCCACCCCAGCCCCAGCAAGTGCAGGCACCGGCACAGGTGCAGAACTTGCAGACAGAGCAAAACGCACCCGCGACAGACGGGTATCTAGGAAGCGTAAGCAGAGATAGCTTAGAAGTTCTGAATCATTTCGGAGCAGAAGCTCCAGCATTACTTAATCGTTATGCATGTGTAGTAGAAGATGCTCTTCTAGCTCAAGCCAAGCAGACAGCTCAAACCGTACAAAAAGTTGCTCAAGTTCAAGATTCCTTAAGTAAGGCTCAAAACGTTATCAAAGCTGCTGCTGAAGATAATGCTGCTTACCATGTCATGTTGACTAATCCAGATATGCTTTCTAATTATGTCAACGAATTCTTCGGTCCTAATGGTCCTTATCCAACAGAGATTGCAAGAGATCGTTTAGCTGCTGAAGTAGCTGCTGCTGATTCAAGATTCGAGCGTCCAGCTCCTCCTGCTCAAGCACAAGCTCCAGCTCCAACACAAGCACAAGCTCCAGCTCCAACACAGGCTCCAGCACCTAGTCAGGCTCCAGCTCCAACACAGAATGCTGAATTCCAGCGTCCACAGTTAGAAATGCCTGCTCCTGGCGTACAAAAAGGGTCTGACGACTTCTGGTCTGCTTTCTCTAATATCAGCGATCAGAATCCTGCAGATGCATGGAAACTTTTAACTCAAGCGACACCAGATGCTTTACGTAGTAAAGTTCTTGTTTCTGAGGCTTAATTGTATCGTGGCCCCGTTTTTCGGGGCTTTTTATTATGTATCCAACTGAAGAATTTTTAGACCCTTCGCTAAGTGGTAATTCGGGAGAAGCTCGTCTAAGAGCTGGTGAGCAGATAGCTGCTGCAGAAGCAGATGGCTTGACATCAATGGCTGGCAGACATGCGAAGTTTGGGCAGAGACTTAAAGAATTCGAATCCGACGAAGCTACTACTGAAAATTACAAGAATGCTTTTGCTGAATATGCAAAAGATCTTGCAAAAGAAGCTGAAGGTTTATACGCTGGTAGGGAGTTAAACAATTCAGGATTATCAGTTGATGATTACATGAGATCTATATTTAGTAGTTAAACTGTAGATATATTGGATCCTTCTAAATGCGAACTGCGGGTGGATCCGAATTTAGTGAAGCGATTTCAGATCAATGGGACGAAGAGGTTTCGTCTGAAGGATCCAAATTGGATTCTTTTTTGCGTTTATATGAATTACTAAGATCTAAAGGCTACAGTGATCCGTATGCTGAAGAAGTGGCTATTGGAATGCTGGAAGGGAAAGAACCTATCGCAAAAGATACAATCAGGTTCGCAGGTACGTATCCCGACGATCCACCCGAAGACATTAGATTTTGCGGTCAACTTAATAAGTAATTTCGAAGGTTGCGAATTAGAGGCATACCTTAATCCTGTAGGAGTACCTACTATTTGTACTGGTATTAGCAGATACCCTGATGGGTCTTGTGTCATGCTAGGAGACGTCTGTCAGCAATCAATTTGCGATAACTACTTAAAACAAGGATTAATTCGCGATTTTCTCTCACCGATTTCCTTGATCCCAGGGTGGGGATATTTTGGTTATAAACGGCAAGCAGTTTTATTGAGTTTTGCTTGGAATTTTGGTTCTTCTTTTTACAAGGAATCTGAATATAAAGCTATTGCAGAAGTTTTAGATTTGGGCTTCCAGTATCCTGAGAGGTATCAGGAGATGGAAGCAGTTTTAAATCTTTACATCAAAGATAAAGATGTTATCCTTCCTGGGTTAGTGAATCGTAGGTCAACAGAAGGTGCTATGTGGAATCAAGAAGCTGATGGAATCATGAATTTTGTCAGTCGCAAACCAACACTGTTAAAACGTGCTCCAATCAGTAGTCGTTACTTGTCCTCTTCGGGCAAGATCGAGTGCAAGGAAGGTGAGTTGATCAGCGTTTCCAGACTTGAGGAAATTCCAGGAGAAAGTCATGCATGGGTTCAATTTGAGGGTGCTACAGAAAGATGGGCTATTTATTTACCGGATTGGAGAGAAAAACGTTCCAGAGCTTTGAAAGAGGAAGATGATATAGATTGGTCTGATTTTTCTTGTCCTATAGGTAAATATTTATCAGTAGGAGAAGTATTGCAATATGACTCTCGTCGGGCTCCAGAAGCAGGTAGTGACATTGAAAAAACCTTGATTAATACTTGCCACCAATTCGACAGTATTAGAAATGCTTGGAAAGAAGCGATTGGTGTCGTCAGTTTTTACAGACCTGAGCCTGTTAATAGGGAATGCGGAGGAAGTGAAACTTCTCGACATGTCTCAGGAACTGCTATTGATATTTTCCCCGTGAACGGGTCTTTAGATAAATTTCATATGTGGCTTGTTCAAAGATGGAGTGGCGGGTATGGTGATTATCGCAGCAAAGGATTCATCCATTTAGACACTAGAAATGGCGGTGGCTTTAAAGGCCAGCCCGGTGGAAAACCAGAATCTTTATGGGGTTTTTAAACAACTTTAATACCTAAAGCGTTGCTATTGAACTGAACAGTATCGCCTGATTGAATATCTACCGATGTCGTTAAAGCACCAGAAGCAATAAAATTACCAGAAGTTTGAGCATCCCAGAGACCGAAATGGGTCAAAGTTTGCTGTGTGCCATTTTGAGCATTAGTGGTAATTTGAACTGTATTAGTATTCTTTATCTCAAATCCACTAGGAGAAGCTCCTGTTACTCCAGTAAAAGCAGCAGCCGATATTGCTGTTCTATTAGAACTACCAGTGACGGTTAATGTTACGTCATTAGAAGTGCCAGCAGTGCCAGGATCGCCAGTATGGATACTGACGTATACATTGCTTAAAGCAGTTGGAAACGAGGATCCTTTTATCCAAGTAAGGATTTCGTTCGCAAAATACTGGGAAAACGCCATACTGCAGTTAACTCTTCGTCATTTACTATTTTGACAGCTCTGGAGAGGTGACTATTATTTAGTACCCACCGCTCGGAGAGGATACTGTTAGCGTAGCGTAATTAGACGATGTCAGCTCAGATGTCGCTGAAGGGATACGGTGATACATCAACATGCGACCATAAGGCTCAAAACGTCCCTCTGCTGTTCCGACTGAGTTGATAATAATAACTCCGTAACTTACTTTGTCGCCTGTTGTAGAGCCTTCTAGAGCCTTAATAATACTAGGAGCGGGAAGCAGGGCATATGTCTCATTAGATAGTAATGCTGAACCAGTCCATTTGACTAACGGTATTCGGCTAGTAGCAGTTAAAGCACCAGATACAGTACCGTAAAGTTGAACATAGCGAATGACTTCTAAATTGACACTATAAGGCAGCTTTTGCCACTGAGAAGAACTAATCGTAAAATAAAAAATTCCAGGCTGTAACTGCAAAAGTTTTTCATCAACATCAGTATTAACGATGTCGTTTTTGTAAGCAAAACCGCTATTGGTTAAGGGTATTGGTTGCTTGTTAGCATTTAAGACACCTAGTGAAATATATTTATCCGTATGCTTGTTTAGAAAATTCTTAGTGATTCGAATATCTGATTCTCCTAAGCTCTGTACTTTGAAGTAAATTGTATTGGTTCCCGCCTCAGTACCGATATAACCAGTAATACGAGTATTCAAGTTATCAACAGAACCTAAATCTTTTGCTTTTGATATGGAATTGAATTTAACATGCTCAAGCCTAAGAAAAGAGGGGGAAGTTTTACTGCTCCCCCCGTAAGAATCAGATATTTGATTTAAAGATGTCGTTACCGAGGTCATTGAGTCGGCATAAAAGTCCTTCTTTACTTGAATCTTACTCGATATAGGAAGTCAGGGGACGCCACACGATAGCTAGTCGCCTGGCGTTATGTTTAAGACTTAAAGAAACTACAAAAATTTAAGTCGCCCTGATCAATTAGTCCCTGACGTAGTTCTTCTTCGGGACTGACTTAGCGTAACTTCTTTTTCATTGAGTAGTGCAAGCAGGGTTGAATCGTATCTATTAGTGTCTCTAATGCTTCTCGTCCTAAGACCAGTTCAATAGTGGATACTTGGTTGCAGCGAGGAGATGCTTTTATGTTCCAATAATCTTGTAACCAACGAGATATGATGATGTATTCCTCGTCAGAGTATCTTCCTTTAATAGAGCCTTTACGACCAATAACTTTCCCTTGATCTATCCATAAGGCGGTTAAACCGTGGATACCCGCGATTTTTAGTACATCATTAGATATATATTTTTCATCTTTTGGGTACAACAGTTCATAAACTCTCCAAAGATGATCGCTTTGAAGCCTAAATCTCTCCCTGTCGTAATAAGTGTCAGTTGCTATACGATCCCAAAAGACTTCTACTTTGCTGACATGCAACTTACGTAGAGTCCTTAATTGGTGATCTAAATATGTTTTATCAACCTCGGATCTAGATATTTCTAGCCAAGGTCTTTTCTTGATTCCTTTGAGTTCTATCTTCCCTTTGCCCAAGCTGTAACTCAGTACGCGCACTACGAATCGAGCTTGCATTCCATTCTTCTCCTGTAAATAGATGCTTTCTAGAGTTGGGGGCGTAAGGGTAAAGAGTTGATTTAATTTTGTCTGCTTGTTCTTTCTCGAAAACGAGTCGAGGTCTGATGTAGTAGTGATTAAGAGATGAACTAGCTCCTGTCAAGGTCTCAAGCCAGCGAGATACTAATCGTGCTTCTTCTTCCGTGTTGCCAACCCTCGCAAGACTGACAATACCTGAATCAAGCATCCTCATGCCTTCTGCCCACATCCATGCCGCAGCTTCTCCTCCTAGAAGATCTAATGCTGCTTTTGTAATCTGTCTTTCCCCTCGAGGGTATAAAAGATTGTGAATAGGTCTTAATTTATTGGTTGAAACACGAAACCGAAGGATGGGAGTTGTCTGTCCATTAGCTCTTGGAGCTGTTTTATAGGGAACAATTTTCGCCTTTGTTGGAATGAATTGCCTGAATTCTGCAACTTTTTCTTCTAGAAAAGCTGACTCAGATGGGCCAGCCGTAAGAGTTAATTGAACGTATCCCCCTCCAGGAGTGCGATAAGAAACAAGACTGCCATCTGCAAGTAATAATCCAAGTAATCCTCGAACGTCTATTGCGTCCAAAAGTTTCACCCTACGTACTTCATTTATAGTAGTGATGACACGTCGATAGTGTCATTAAATTTCTATAAGCTACGGAGTGATTGCGATCCATGTGGATTGACAACGATTTTCCAAAGCTGTTAGGCGCTGAGCTTTATAGGCCCCATCCCGGTTATGTGATCGAGATGGCTGTAGAGCCAGTAGTGGTACACGATTTCGCTAAACAGCCGGGCCAAACGGTCCAGCTTGATCGTTATAGATTCTGGGGCAATCCTGGTAATAAGGATTCCAGAGAGCGTACAGCGGATCAAACACTCGGTACAGCATCTAGCCGCAATATTGTTAAAGACAAGGTTCTCGTAACCTTAAAAGAGTACACAGGTCCTGCCGATCCAACAGATGCGACATCTCCTAGTACTTTCAAGGTTGCAAGAGAGACTCTCTTAACAGCACAACGTCTACTTTTAGACACAGGTAACCTCAACGTTTTTCACCAGAGCATCGGGTCCTTGACCCTTTTGGATGATTACAGGCGTTGGCGTGACAGGGTTTTCGCTGATGAACTATTTAAAGCGGAAGCTAACGGAGAAGCAACAGATAGCCAAGGTGGATACTTCTACCCTGGTAGCAAAGCTAAGTCTGGTTCTGCTCCATTTATTAGTTATGCAGCAGGCTCCTCAGGTAAGTTCGACGTAAAGACAGACTTACTTCAGGTTGTTAAGGACATGCGTAAGCGCAACGTCCCAACTTTTGCTGATGGCTATTACAGATGTATTGCTGATCCAACAGCGATGATGCATCTGCGCCAGAACGAGGCGTTCAGAGAAATAGCTCGCTATGCAGGAAATGGAATGGTTAATCCACTCCAGCCTGAGCAAGCTCCTAACGCTAACTTCTTCCAAGGTATGGGTCCTGCTTATGGACAAGCTGGATTTGTAGCTGGTCAGCCGGTGATGCCAACCGGATTTTTGTTTGAGGGCGTAAGATGGTTCGAATCAACCAACTTGCCTGAGAAATCTTTACAGGTAACAATCACTGACGCGAGCATCACTAACACAGTGACAACCGCTGCTCCTATGCTCTTCTTTGGCCCTCAGGCTATTGGTGTAGGTATTGGTGGTAACAACGCTCAAATTCTTCTCAATAATAATGATGACTTTTCGCGCTTCATCATTATGATTTGGTCCCTCTTTGCTGGTTTCGAAATTCTTAATAAGGACTTCGTAACTTGTGCCTTCAGTTTCGTTTACTAAGGTATTAATCACATGGCAAAGAAAATCTTTCCCGGCAACTGGGTTGCCCAACTAAGTAGCTACCAAGGTCAAGGCGTTGTGTCTGAGCCTGGTCGCGTTTATTATCAGAAGACAGGTTACGCACTAGTTGATTCAACTGGTGGTACATCTTTTGACGTCGTTATTCCTAGCCCAGACCTCAGAGGAGACGACAAAGCTCGTGCAGACATCACAGGATTAACAGTGCCAGCTGGCGCTAATGTTTACTCTGTTGGTATTCGTGTACCTGACGTTCGTAAGGACAAAGGAGTTGGAACAGCTACTTCTGGTCTTGTTGGAACTAACACCAACAGATTGAAAGTTGCTGATGCTATCGGAAACGACGCAACAATTACAACTACTAAAGTTGCTTCTAACTCTGCAGATCTTGCAGTGGCTAGTACAACTATTGCTCCTGGAACTTCAGTAACTGGTCTTGTTACAGCGGCTACCTTAGCTGGTGCTGAGACTCTTAAGGTCTATGTAACTGACAGTACAGGAACATCTGCAGGTTCTGCTTTGACTTCAACTGCAAGCGGTGGTACATACCTCATCGTTACTGTTTCATACTTCGTTGATGATGCAGTACCTAACAGTGAGGATGTTGGCACTCCATTCGTAGTCGAGCAAGGCGCATAGTTGGATTAATTAGTTTTTATCCCTACAATGAAGGACATCTGGTATCGGATGTCCTTTTTTTGTGTTATGACGCTTTATCAAAATCAAAAGACTGGTCAAATTGTTGAATTCATATCCCATCACGACAAGGATTGGGCAATGGTCAAGAACAATGCAGGCCAAGTTGTTTATGTAGCATTAGCTGACTTGGTTTCTTACGAGGCTGGTAAAGGCCGTACAGGACAAACTATTGAACCACAGACAGCGGAAGACCATAAAGATGAAGACAAGATGCCTGAAAGTGTTATTCCTGTAGATACTCGATTAAACGTCAATGCGGCGACAGCAGAAAATATTGCTAAAGCTGTAAAAGGTATTGGTTATGCAACAGCCAAGAAAATAGTAGAGCTTAGATTATCTCTCCCTGGGGAGAGGTTTAAAAATTTAGACCAACTTAAAAAGATTAGTAGAGTCGATTGGGATACTATTATTGCAGAAGATCTGATCTACGTTGCATAATTCCCGTACAATAAAGAATAGGTTGCATTTACTAGCCATTGGAGCTTAACGACTACGACAAAAGCCGTTGTCGGTTTCATTTGGGCTACAACACCGGAGCTAACCTCCCAGCTGGTGATATTGCCAGAGTGGAAGAAGCTATGGCTCGTATCCCGGATTCTTATTTCTATAACCGGACAACCGAGCACTTGGATCGCTGTGACAAGGCCTACAAGGTTTCACAGATATTCAAGACAGAATCACAGCCACAACCCAGCCGAATACAGCGAATTGTAGGAGACTCTAATAGAGCGATCTATCAGTCGGATCCAATCAAGGCTGCTAAGGATTACTGGGAAGTATATTTACGTGAAGTCGATCAATTAGCAGAAACATTATATGTTGCTAATTACAGGCGTAGTGACGTGAGACGTTACGCCTTCGAAAGATCTGGCTCAGAGTTTATTATGGCTGTAAAGGGACCAGCAGATACAGCGGTTGGAACCAGAGTCTCGCAAGCTGTTGGCTCAATGAACTGGAGGTAACTATGGCACGACTACCTAAAGGATTAAATCCTAATGAATTTGTTACAACGAATCCTATAAGTGACATAGGACAGAGATGGCGTAAAGACGCTTTATCTTCCGAGGAATATAATGCTAGTGCTAACCTTGAAGGCCCTGGAATGGGCGGTTGGACGACGCATGTTACAAAAGGCAGTGATGCACAAAGAAGTGCGTTAAAGGCGATGGCTGATCAATATATGACTCAAGCTAACGGTGCTTCTTTTACTCCTTTCGACGTTAATACAGTTCCTTCAGATGGAACATTCAGTCAAGGCAACACAACTCCATTTAAATCTCAACTTAATAGAAGTGCGGCTTTAGGCGACGTTCAAAACGCGATTGGAGATGGTAACAGGAAATCAACATTTGGATTAGCACAATCTGGCATTAACATGCAGCCAGAGATAGGAGTTACCCAGAGCAAGACAGGAGTGAAACCAGCAAGACCTTTAGAAGAAGGTAATGCTCCTAAGAAAATGAATGATTTTGTCGCTGCTTTAAACCTCGAGAAAGAAACACCAACTGGACTAACAACATATAACGCTCCGAATGCAGCAGAATTCTTAATGAAACATAAGCCTTCAATAGAGAGGAAGGCGAGAAAAGAAGCCAAACAGGACAAGCCAAAAGTGGTTGGCAGGCCTGGGGAGGAGCCAATGGAAGGTAGACCTAAGGGAGGTGGTAGAGGTAAAGAATTTGAAGGAGGTAATGCAGGATCAGATTGGTGGTATAGCCCAGAAGTTGGAGGTAGAGGTAAAGAGCCTGTTGCAGAAGGGAGGCCTAAAAAGACAAAAGGCAACCGCAGAGATAATCAACAGTGGCCTCCCATACAACTCTTTGGTGGAGGCATAGGTTAATGTCATTTGCGACTCCTAGCGGCGATAGTGGGCAACGACCTAGAAAGAAATCAGGAAGTATGGTTCCCGATCATCTGAAACATCGTTCTGGACCAGTCAGGGCAACGAGGTATAACGAGTGGTATGAGAATACCCCTCAGGTGCGTAAAACTGCTCGTGACTTATCTGCTAGCAGAGGTGGTGTTCCGAATAATCCAATGAATGTTGAATCATTCAGACCTGTAGACGACACAGTAGTGAGAACGAATGTATATAGAGATGCGGAACAAGTAGGAACACAAGAAGGACCTGTTAGAACTAAGCCGGATCAAACAGGTGGTCGTTTCAAGCCCCCTCATATAAGGAAAGAGAGAGAAGGGAAGATCAAACCCAACAAAGCACAGAAAGGAACAAGAATGGCTCCAGGACCTCTAGGTTCTGGTCCACAGAGAAATGTTGCTCCTGAACCCGATGGTTTCGAGGGCTTCGAGAACTTTGAGACTCCGTTCTTTTAGTTTCTTTAAAATCTAATTAGATGAGGTATTAACTTGGCTGCCAGTAGTACAAACAAGATGCCGCTGTTGATAGACAGACCGCTGCATTCTTTCGCAAGCATAGGAGGCACGGCTGCGTTGTCGACAGCTTCCAACTATAACACCGTTACAGGCAACGGATGTGTGTTACTAGTCGATTGCACTTCTAATGATGGTGCGGTGGTAGATAGTATATCGGTTGTTGCTAATGAAGCCAGTACCCAGATTAGTGGTAGTGCTGCCGTCGAAGTCTTAGTCTTTTTAAGTCTCGCTACGACAACTGCAACGATAACAACTACTAATACTTTGTGTGTTGCGGCTGCAACTATATCGACCTCTATAGGACTAGGCTCTAGAACTAATATTGCTTTACCAGCATTGTCTGTTCCTGTGCCTAATTTAGGTGCTGATAGTTCTATTAGTGAGACAGATAAAAAGAACACAGGACTATATATCCCTTCTGGAGCAACTCTATACGTAGGTACTCAAGCTACTATCGCTTCACCAAGTGCTAATACTCGCTTAAACGTTTTTGCTCAAGGCGGATTTTTCTAAATCATGGCTACTTCGCTTCACGGTTTATACCAAGAGAAATTCGGCAGACCACCAGACCCTAGTGGTTACGCCTATTGGTCAGACCAGATCAGCAAAGGAGCCAGCTTAGAGAGTGTTGCCACTTTATTCGACAATTCGGCAGAGGGGCAGAAACACGCAAAAGTTAAAGCAGCAGTAGAGGCAACTGGAAAGACTTACAATCCTTCAACGTCGGGATGGGGTAAAGCCATGCATTCAGGCAACGTCACCGCAGACGATGCCGTAGCAGCTATTCAGAAAGAGGCTAGTAACGCTAGCAATGCCAATACTGGGACGAGTAGTGGAAGCACTCTCACCGTTACTGGAAGTAGCAGTGATGACAATGATACAGCAGCCGCAGCAGTTGTAGCTAGTGGTGATGCTGGAGATACTAACGTAGCTCTTACGGTTGATGATTCTGCGGATCTTTATAACACAACTCTCACTAACGCCGTCACGGTTCTCAATGCGGGAGCTAATAATGTTACATCAGAACCACTACCTTTCTCAACTGCCTCTAGTACAGCAGCAGGGCAGACAGACGAAGAATTTGTTAATGATTTATATATCAACATTCTAGGTAGAACCCAAGAAGAGACTGACGATGACCTAGCGGGACGCACCTACTGGATCAAAGATATAGACAAGATGAGGAAGGCAGGTAAGAGTGAAGAAGATATTAAAAAATCCGTATTAAGTAATTTCAATATCAGCGGCGAAAAACAAGTTCATAATATTTTGTACGGAGGAACAGATGATACTTCAGGAGACGGAACGACCTTAGGTGCTGCGATGCAGCATGAGTTGTCGATGGATCCAAGTACATTGCTAACTGCAGCTGACTTTACCAACGCTTTTGGTGATGCTTCGACTCTTTATGCAAGTGCTGGCAAGAACAACGAAAAAACATCAGAAGGTAATAAAGCATTAGCAAGTGTTATTCGTGGAACAGATCGTAATATCCTTGCTACGCATAATCCTGATAAATTAAAAGAATTAGATATTAAAGGCCTGAATGTTCTCTACGACAAGTATTTAAATAGGGAGGTTCGCGATGAAGGAATTGAGTATTGGATCGGCAGGTTAAATGCTGGAGATAGTTGGGAAAAAATTGAATCTGATATTGCTTCTTCGAAGCAGAAAGAAACTGCTATTGCTCAGAAGACTGGGGGTTACAATGAGACCTTCATGGTCGGTGATGCGACAGACGCTACTAAAGGCGATATTAATGTATTACCTGGGGCTGATGATCGGATACAAGTCGGAGAATCTGCGGAAGACTATTCAACAAGATGGCATAACACCTATGGACAATATTATGACGACGATGGTAATTACATAGAAGGGAGCTACACTCCACCTACTACAACAGATGTAGCTGCATGGGATGAGACGAAGCTTAATACGCTAATTGATAAATATAAATCAGCAGCTAATAGAGACCCTGAACAGAGTGAAATTGACAAGTGGAAGGCGTGGGCGAAAAATGACGAGGATAAATTTAATTCTGCACTTAATGCTATTGGGTCTTATGACTTTACAGAACAAGAGTCAGATTACGATGCTATTTACCAAAAATACGAAGATGAGACAGGCTTTACAGCTGACGAAGCAACTAAAGCTAAATTAAAAAGTGCTTTAGCTTTAGGCCAAGTTTCCAACTATGGAAGCATGATGCAATCCTTAGAATCGACTGGAGATATTGCCGATACTTTAGGACCTCTGTATCTGAGTCACGGCGGAGCGGCTATGACTCAAGCTAATTTGGAAAATTGGACTAAGAAGATTGCTTCTGGAGATACCACATTAGACGCCGCAGCAAAGGCTATCAGAAGTTTTGACTTCGACGAGCAGGATAAAGATGCTAATAGAGCTGCTCTTACGACCCTGTTAACGACGTATAGCACAGACGGTGGAACTCCTAGCGATGAATTACTAGACAAGTGGCAACATGCTTTAGGTTTTGATACAGCGACTCTTGGAGCAGGTGCAGTAGCTGGTTCCGACGGATTCGTTGCGAACATGGGGCAAGCAGAAGACACGATGAAAAAATGGTTCTTAGCCCAAGGAGGGACTGCAAGTGACGATACAACAGATACAACAGATACAACAGATACAAC